>Ga0256309_1000069_pt1 | contig 16675 bp, 3 predicted proteins | sample ColtaT_FD_183678 | JGI IMG/M metagenome (GOLD analysis project Ga0256309, IMG submission 183678) | Metatranscriptome of freshwater microbial communities from Columbia River, Oregon, United States - Colum_Colum_RepA_8d (Metagenome... | ecosystem: Environmental > Aquatic > Freshwater > River...
GAATTCGATGAAAGCGGTGTTCGTGTAGCGAACGCGACCTTGCTGAAGACTCGCGAGTCCATTTGAGATGACTTCCGGAAGCATCGGCAACACGCGAGTTGGCAAATAGACGCTGGTGCCGCGACGCTTTGCTTCGCGATCTAACTGGCTTCCCGCTTGAACAAAGTGGGCCACGTCAGCGATGTGAACTCCGAGCACCCAATGTCCCGCTTCGTTCTTTGAGAGCGAGATTGCATCATCAAAATCGCGAGCGTCGTGTGGATCGATTGTGACGATCGTCTCCTGCGTCAAATCGAGCCGACCGCGCAGATCAGACTCATCAAAGCGTTCCGCTTGCTTCGTCGCTTCGTGCAAGACTTCGAGCGGAAACTCATCCGGAAGCGCGTACTCGTGAAGAATCATTTGCAGATCAACACCCGGCTCCCCTTTCGCGCCGAGGACCTGCGTCAGGACTCCTTCGCCGCCGTGAGCGTGCGTCGGGAAACGCAACATCTCGATCACGACCTTGTCGCCGGGAGCAGCTCCTTTCGCACCGGGATCACCGACCCAAATCGGATCAGTGAAGTTGCGACCGTCGATTTTCACGTAACCCTGATCCTCGAATTCGTCATACGTCCCGACGAATGAATTTGTCGCGCGCTGCAAAACCTCGACAACTCGACCGTACAATTTCTTTTCGTCGCTGCGACGAGACGACAGCTTGATCACGACTTCGTCACCGGCCTGAGCGTCTTTCATGTCCTCGGTTCCGATATGAACTTCAATCGGCCCGCCGACTGCGCGTGATTCTGGAGTGCCCCCACCATGTGGGATGAACACGCCTCCGCGCATCCCAATTTTTTTGATGAATCCGGACAGCCGATTCGCACTGGTCGAGGAATCCGGCGGGGCGGAGTCGCGCCGATTTCCGGGAGAACGGTCGCCGCGAGGTCGTTCACCCTCCGGAAGCCCTTCATCGCGGCGTTTCGGACCTTCGTTCTTCACGGGGGAGAGAGTTCCGAAGACGCTCATCCACGCGTTGAGAAACCCTTCGAATTCCCGTTTTTTCACGCCGAGACGCTTTGCAACTCGTTTCGGATCGTGTTTTTTGGCATTTGGCCGCGAATGGACGTAGTCGTTGATGAGTTCCCGATAGAATTCGTTAGCTTGGTCACTCATGAGCGATACCTCGAAGAAGGCGGACTTTTAGGAGCACGTCTGGCAAGTTAGTCGGTCTATAATTTTGACCGAAATCCCAGACAGAATCGCGGGTGAGGGTTTTTCCGGAAAAACCCTCGCTGGCGCTTCCGTCTGGATTGAAGAACATTTTTCGCAAATTGACACATTCGCCAGCCGTGCTCTTGTTAACGCTGCGGATTACGGTTTCACAGCGACTTGGGTATCGTACTCGACCCAATCGACAACCGTGACCAACTAAAACGAAGAGATCGCCGACCAGGCAACCATGACTCAACCTGCCCAAGCTCGCCCACACGTTCGCCCTATCGAAGTTGTCATGGCTGTCGAACGGATTCGTGATACGGCCTATGTTGTTCAAAATCGCCAGAGCCGCCATGTCGGTGTCTTGTTCGGCGATGAAGCTGGCACGCAGCCTTCTCTACCCAATGACTGGTCATTGTTGGGTGTCTTGCCGCCGCTGTATCCCGAATGGCTGGGTGACCGCTCATTCGCTGAAACACACGGAATTCGATTTCCGTATGTTGCCGGAGAAATGGCAAATGGAATCGCGACTCCCGAAATGGTCCAAGCGGTCGGCCAGTGTGGAATGCTGGGATTCCTCGGGTGCGCTGGCCTATCACTCAATCGCATTCAGCAGTTGGTGACAAAAGTTAAAACGGGGCTGCGTGGAACGAACGCCGCATGGGGCGCGAACTTAATTCACACACCCAGCGAACCGAGACTCGAAGACCAAACCGTGGATCTCTTCTTGGCCGAAGGGGTTCGACGTGTTTCGACTTCCGCGTTTATGAAGCTCGAATCAAGCGTTGTGCGTTACGCGTGCCAAGGGCTGACTCGCGACGCTCAAGGTCGCATTCAACGCCCGAACAAGATCTTCGCCAAAGTTTCTCGTCCGGAAGTTGCCGCTGCATTCTTGCGTCCGCCTCCGTCGGAGATGTTGCGATCATTGGTTCAAGCAGGTCGAGTCACAGAAGCCGAAGCACAATTAGCTGCTCAAATACCGGTGGCTGAAGACATCACGGCCGAGGCTGACTCCGGAGGTCATACTGACAATCGTCCTTTGGGCGCGTTGCTCTCATCGCTGATGCGATTGCGAGACGACATCGTTCGAGAATTGCGTTACACAAATCCGGTTCGAATCGGAGCGGCCGGTGGTCTGGGAACTCCGTCAGCGGTTGCCTCGGCGTTTGCACTGGGGGCGGCGTATGTGCTCACGGGCTCCGTGAATCAGTCGGCCAATGAAGCGGGAATCTCGTTGGACGCGCGACGCATGTTGGCGGGAGCCGGGCTCGCAGACGTGACGATGGCACCAGCGGCTGACATGTTTGAAATGGGCGTCCGCGTGCAAGTCCTCAAACGAGGGACACTCTTCGCGGCGAGAGGCGCTCGGTTGTTCGACGTTTACCGAGACTATGATTCTTGGGACACCGTGCCCGCTGCCGTGCAGAAAGAAATCGAAACGCAAATGTTTCGTCAGCCGTTTGATGCCGTCTGGAAAGAGACTCGCGAATTCTGGCAAGGTCGCGAACCGCGTGAGGCGGAGCGAGCGGATCGAGACCCGCATCATCGTATGGCATTGGCGTTTCGTTGGTATTTGGGTAAGGCAAGTCGTTGGGCGATCGAAGGAGCGCCGGGACGTGCGATCGACTTTCAAGTATGGTGTGGTCCGGCGATGGGAGCGTTCAATGACTGGGTTCGTGGTTCGTTCCTTGAACCCGTCGAAAACCGCGGCGTGGTGCAGATCGGTTTAAACCTGATGGAAGGGGCAGCGGTCATCACTCGCGCACAACAATTACGAAGCTTCGGTGTGGCAGTCCCCGCTGAAGCATTCAGTTTTCGTCCCCGGCCATTTGATGTGACAGGCACTCTTTGATCCGAATTCCTAAACTAACAACACCGCAAATAGCTGGAACGCGCTTGCGTCTGGTTATTAAAGACTCCGCTGAACCGGACGCTAGCGCGTTCCGGTTGATTGAGCGACAGACAACATTCAAATAAGGCAGATTTCAGTGAATAAGAATCCGATCGCGATTGTTGGCCTGAGTGCGCTCTTTCCAGGTTCACCAACCGTCCCCACATTTTGGCGAAACATCGTCGCCGCCAAAGACCTCACCAGTGAGGTTCCGGCGTCACACTGGTTGGCGAGCGACTATTTCGCCGCCGATCCGAAGACTCCCGATCGTACGTATTGCCAGCGCGGAGCCTTCTTGCCCGAAGTGCCGTTCAATCCGCTCGCGTACGGCATTCCTCCGTCAATCATCCCGGCAACGGACACGTCGCAACTTCTGTCGTTGATGCTGGCTGACCGCGTGCTCAAAGACGCTGGCGGTGCGGAGAAGATGAATCTCGAACGTGTCGGCATCATCCTGGGGGTTGCGGGGACGACGGAACTCACAGCTCACATGTCTGGCCGTATGGCTCACGGCCAATGGGCCAACGGATTGCGCAAGCAAGGTTTTGCAGAAGAGCAAATCGAAGCAGCTTGTGCGCAAATCGCCGAAGAATTCGTGCCGTGGCAAGAAAGCACGTTCCCTGGTTTGCTCGGCAACGTCGTCGCAGGGCGCATTGCAAATCGTTTCGACCTAGGTGGAACCAACTGCGTTGTAGACGCCGCTTGTGCCGGGTCACTTGCCGCATTGTCGATGGCCGTCAATGAACTGCAGCTTGGCCAAGCTGACATGGTCATCGCGGGTGGCGTCGATACGCTCAACGATCCGCTGATGTTTCTCTGCTTCAGTAAGACTCCGGCACTGTCGCCAACGGGTGACTGCCGACCGTTCTCTGACGCGGCAGATGGAACGATCCTCGGTGAAGGGATCGCGATGTTTGCACTGAAGCGATTGGCTGACGCCGAACGAGACGGCGATCACGTCTACGCGTTAATCGCTGGACTCGGAAGTTCGTCCGATGGTCGAGCAAAGAGCGTTTACGCGCCACGGCCAGACGGGCAAGCTCGCGCGTTGCGTCGTGCTTATGAAGCGGCAGACTTCTCGCCTCGGACAGTTGAATTGATTGAGGCTCACGGGACCGCAACTCGCGTAGGCGATCGTGCTGAGTTTGAAGGTTTGCGAATGGTCTTCGCAGATACTGCCGACGAAGCCAATCCCACGAACTGGTGTGCTCTCGGTTCGGTGAAGTCGCAAATCGGTCATACGAAAGCGGCTGCCGGTTCCGCTGGTATGTTTAAGGCCGTGATGGCGTTGCATCACAAAGTGCTCCCGCCGACCGCGAAAGTGGAACGACCTCAATCTGAAATGAAGATCGAGTCAAGCCCGTTCTACCTCAATACAGAAATGCGTCCGTGGATTCGTAATTCAGAACATCCACGCCGCGCCGGTGTCAGTTCATTCGGATTCGGCGGCAGCAATTTTCACGTGGCACTGGAAGAGTACACCGGCCCCGCCGCTCGTCCCGCCAAACTCCGCACGACGCCGAGTGAATTGTTCGTGCTGGCAGCGGGCACCAGCGACAGCTTGCTGAAGCTAGTTGATGAACTCGCTAACGCAGCCAGTTCAGCCATTCACCCAGAGACGTTTCAGCGTTTGGCATTTGAGACGCAGCAGAAGTTCGATCGCTCGTCGTCATTGCGTTTGGCGGTCATTGCCGAAAATGGACCACAGGCTGCGGAGAAACTGCGTCGAGCCAAAACGCTCATCGCTGATGCCAAATTCCCGATCAAAGATCCTTCGGGAATTTACTGCCAACAAGCGGACAAAACGGACGGCCAAATCGGCTTCTTGTTCCCCGGCCAAGGAAGCCAATTCATTGGGATGGGTGCGGACCTCGCACTGAATTTCGAGGCCGCTCGCGAAACTTGGGACAAGGCTGCTGAGCAATTGCCGTTGCACGACATCGCCTTCCCTCCCACGACTTTCAATGAGGAGACCCGCAACGCGCAGCGACAACGCCTCCAGTCGACCGAGTGGGCGCAGCCTGCAATCGGTGTTTGCAGCTTGTCCTACTTGCAATTGTTGCGAGCCGCCGGAATTACTCCCGATTGCGTTGCAGGCCATAGCTTCGGCGAATTGACGGCGCTCTGTGCGACAGGAGTGATCGATGAGGCCACGTTTGTGAAACTCGCTCGACGTCGAGGCGAGATCATGAACGATACGGTCACCACACCGGGCGGCATGTTGGCCGTCCTGCTGACTGATGAATCGCGGTCGCTCTTGTCAAAGCCATTGCCACCTGGCTTGGTTGTGGCCAATCACAACTCACCGCGACAGGTCGTCATCTCCGGCGAGTTAGAGGCGATCCAAAAGTTCGAACAATCGTTGACCGACCAACGCATCACCTGCCAGCGATTACAAGTCGCACATGCATTCCATTCACCGCAGATGACTGCTGCCTCAGAAACGTTTCGTGACCTGCTGCACAAGGAAACGTTCCACAAAGCTGAGCAACCGGTGTTCTGCAATGTCGATGCAATGCAGCACGATGATCCGCAAACATTGTCGGCGCTGCTTTCACGTCAGCTTCGCGAACCGGTCCGTTTCCAAGAGATCGTCGAAAGGATGTATGACCGTGGCGTGCGAGTCTTCGTCGAAGTCGGTCCGCAAGACGTCCTCACGAAATTGGTCGGGCAGTGCCTGTCCGGGCGTCCGCACCTTGCCGTTGCCGTGAACCGACGCGGCGCGAATGGCGTGACACAGTTCTGGCACGCGCTCGCACAACTCTTTGTGGAAGGTGTGTCACTCGATTTCACAAACCTTTGGGATGAAGCTCCGACGAGCAACGGTCCTGAGGCTCCGAAACCGCACGACATCATGATCTGTGGGTCAAACTACGGAAAACCATATCCCGCGAACGCCGTTCCGCCGCAACCTGGATTGCCTCCAAAGCCTCGCGCCGCAGAGATCCGTGCTGCGGAACCCGTTCCGAATTCTTTCAACGCTGTATTACCGAGCGTTGCGGCGACTCATGTTTCGCCGCCGCTCGCACAGCCACTTTCAATACCGTCTCCAGCATTCGAAACACCAACTGCCATGAGTCATAACACGTCGGAATACAGTCCCGCCTTCGATGAGATTTCACGACAAACGGCGTCCGCGCATCAAACTTTCCTTCAGGCGATGACCGCGAGCCATCAAGCGTTTTTGCAAGCTATGCAGAATTCGTTCGGTCCGTCAGACATGCTCGGCATCGCGGTCTCGGCTCCGCAATTTTCTGCGGCACCGTTTGCGGTTGCTGACACGCAGTCAATGAATGTCTCGTCATCTGCCTCATACTCGAACAATGTCGCGGCCACGAATCAGAGTCAGCCAACGCATTCAGCTCCTGCCTATACCGATCGCCCAGCGGTTCGCGAACTAGCGATCCATTCAACGCCGGTTGAAGTGCCGCAGTCATTCGCAACGCAACCAGCCAGTGCCCCACCTGCTGAGTCGATTGACTTCAGTGGTCTGCTTTTGGAGGTCGTGGCCGAGAAGACCGGCTATCCCGCCGAAGTGCTGGAGTTGGACATGCACATGGAGTCCGACTTGGGAATTGACTCGATCAAGCGAGTCGAAATCCTCAGCGCGTTGGTCGAACGGATTCCGGAGTTCGCGGCAGTGGAAACATCGCAGATCGGCGGCTTGCGGACACTTCGCGAAGTCTTGGATCTCATCAACCATTCGGCACCGGCTACAGCGGTCGCACGTGCCAGCGGCGGGACTAACGCTGCTCACTCCTCTGCAACAGCGTCGGTTGCCGCTCAATCGCCAAGTGCGAGTTCATCGGCAGTCGATGCACGCCAGACATTGCTGGCCGTCGTCGCCGAGAAGACTGGCTATCCTGCCGAAGTTCTCGAACTCGACATGCAGTTGGAATCAGACCTTGGTATCGACTCCATCAAGCGGGTCGAAATCCTGAGCGCGCTTGTTGAACGCATTCCTGCACTGGCCGCTGTTGAAACATCACAAATCGGTGGACTCAGAACTCTCCGAGAGATTCTGGAAATGGTCCAGCAATCCGCACCAGCGGAGCAACCAGCGTCCCCAAGCCAGTCCGCTCATCAGCCAACGTCTCGCACTCCCGCACCTCCAGCCGGTGCGGACTTCGTTAAGTTGATGCTCGCGGTCGTCGCCGAGAAGACTGGCTATCCGGCTGAAGTCCTCGAACTCGACATGCAGTTGGAAGCGGACCTCGGGATCGACTCGATCAAACGCGTCGAAATTCTGAGTACGCTTGTCGAACGAATTCCGTCGTTGGCCGCTGTTGAAACATCACAAATCGGCGGACTACGAACCTTGCGTGAGATTCTGGAAATGATCCAGCAATCCGCACCGCAGCTAGAGTCACCAGTGCAAACCACACAAAAGCCTGCTGCCTCAGTCGCTGCTTCGACTGGCTCGCATCAACCAACAGCGCGTCCGTCTGCGTCGCCAGTTGCCATTGATCTCGCCAAGTTGTTGCTGGCGGTTGTGGCCGAGAAGACCGGCTATCCCAGCGATGTGCTCGAATTGGATATGGAAATCGAATCGGGCTTGGGGATCGACTCGATCAAGCGAGTCGAAATCCTGAGTGAACTGGTTGATCGAGTGCCACAACTTCAAGACATGGACTCATCGGTAATCGGTGGCCTGCGAACTCTGGCCGACATTTTGCGGGTCATTCAAGCACACGTTGGCGGAGGCGGCACCGTGAAAAGTTCTGCTGAGCCAACCAAAGCCGCTGACGTCGATCAAGCGGCAGCCGTGAATCGTTTTCCGGTGCTGTTGGTTGATGCTCCTCCCGGCTGCTTTGCCGCGAGCGCGTTCGACTCCACCGAAGAGTTGTTGTTGCTCGTGAAGAACCCACAAAGCCGTGTGACGAAAGTTGCGGCTGAACTTCAACAGCGACTCGCTCAACAAGGAGTAGCCGCACGAGTGGTTTCGAGTTTGCCGGAGAATCCTCGGCAGGTGATACACCTCGATGGCTTGGCAGATATCGCACAACCCGAGCAAGCACTCGACATCGTTCGGTCAGCGTTCCAGACGGCGCGGACCATGGCCCGTATCGGTGCTCCCGCGAATCGGCTCTTCGTGACCGTGCAGAACACTGGCGGTCGACTTGGTGTCGATGGCTGTGCGGGACCAGAAGTGTTTCTCGCTGGAATGAGCGGGCTGATCAAAACCCTGTCACATGAATGGCCGGGTTCTTCAGTCAAAGCAATCGACATGGAAACAAAAGGGCTTAGTCCAATTGAACTCGCCGAACGGCTGTTGGATGAGTTGCTGTTTGCGGGCCCCGAAGTGGAAATCGGATTGTCTGCCGACGGCCGACGATCGACGTTGCGATGCGCCACGAGCGGCGATCGCTCATCGCAAAACGGTAGCACGAAAGCAATCGCCCCGAGCCTGAAAGATGGCGCGGTGGTTGTCGTTTCTGGTGGTGCTCGCGGAGTCACCGCGCAGGCGTTGCGAGAACTGGCCGCAGGCGTTCGCTGCAAATTCGTATTGCTGGGGCGAACGGCGTTGGAAACAGAGCCAACGTGGGCCACGGGGGTCGAACGGACGAACGATCTGAAGCAAGCTCGCTTAAATGATCGAAGCAAGGGTCGACCCGCATTGTCGGATGTCGAACGCGACGTGCAGCGAGTCCTCACACAACGTGAAGTACGCGCCAACATCGCCGCATTGGAGAAAGCGGGATCGGAAGTCTGTTATCTGGATGTGGACTTGCTGGATGCGGCCAAGTTACAGAGTGCTCTGCAAAACGTGCGCAAGAAATGGGGACCGATCAGCGGTGTGGTCCATGCTGCTGGCGTTCTGGCTGATCGCCGCGTGGAAGACAAAACGGACGAGCAATTCGACAGCGTGTTGCGAACCAAGGTTTCCGGACTGCGTCATCTGCTGGATGCGACTCGCGATGATCCATTGAGTGTGATCGCTCTCTTCTCGTCCGTCGCAGCTCGCTTCGGCAATGTTGGTCAGTGCGATTATGCCGCTGCGAACGAAATTCTTAACAAAGTCGCCGCAAGCGAACAAAAACGACGTGGTCCATCATGCTTGGTGAAGTCGTTCAACTGGGGACCGTGGGACGGCGGCATGGTCACGCCCGGCTTGAAGGCTATGTTTGCGCAACGTGGTGTCTCTCTGATTCCGCTCGTTGGTGGTGGTCAAGCTTTTGCCAACGAGTTGCTGCATCCTCAAGATCGACATGCCGAAGTGGTCGTTGTCGCTGGCGAAGCTGCTGACTCATTGGGGAATTCAACGGCACCGAAGAACTCACTCGACCTGAGAGTCAATCGAACTCGCTATCCGTTTCTCGACAGTCATTGCATCGAAGACGTCCCCGTCGTCCCCGTGGTCTTAGCCGTGGAATGGTTTCATCGAGCGGCACAATCGCTGAATCCAGGCCGAGTGGTGAACGCTATTCGCGACGTCAAAGTGCTGAAGGGAATTTTGCTGCATGACCTCGATCGCGGTCAAAACTTGCGAATCGTGTCAGAGCCGATCGATGCATCGACCATTCAACTGGAACTGACCGATGTTCGTGGCGTGAAGCATTATCGTTGCATCGCGGAGCTCTCTGGTCCCTTGGAGCAATCAGAGCCGCAACTGAACTGGTCCCGAATGAAGAATGGCAAGACTTGGCCGTGGTCCGTCGAGCATGTTTACGATCAACTCTTTCATGGCCCGGACTTTCATGTCATCAAATCGCTCGATGCCCTTGGGGACGAAGGTGGTGCCGCGACGATGCAATTGAGTGGCCGGACCACTTGGCCGCACGGCCCGTGGCAAACGCAGCCGGTGGTGCTCGATGGGGCGATCCAGTTGGCGTTACTGTGGGGCGTTCAAAGCAGCGGGAAGACTTCGATCCCAATGAGCGTAGGAACTTATCGCGGTTACATCCGACCGCAAGAAACACCAATGAGTTGCGAAGTTCGTCTTCGCCATCAGTCACGACACGCGAATCACTTCGACATTCGCATCCTCTCCGAGTCGAACGAGGTTGTTGCTGAACTCGAAAACCTAGAAATGGTTCTGCACCTGGATGCGCGGGGCCATCGAGCATGAACATGCCTCCGATAGCTATCGTCGCTCAAGCGTGTGTTCTACCCGATGCTCTGAATCCCGACGCGCTCTACCGGTTGATCCGCGAACGTCGCACTGCCATTCGCAGCGTTGCGCGCGATCGCTGGGAGATGGACCCGCGCAGCCGCATCGATCCGAGCGGTCGGGTTGGTACGGTCGTCTCTGATCGAGGCGGCTACGTTCATGGATTTGATTCGGTCTTCGATCCCAAAGCATTCGAAGATCGAATTCCAAACGTCGATAAACTCGATCCAGTCTTTCAATGGGCTTTACACGCTGCGACCGAAGCCTTCCGTGCCGTGCGCGGCACAGGGATCAACCGACGGACTTCGCTGATCTTGGGCAACCTTAGTTATCCATCATCGGAATTTGTTCGACTTTCGAAATCCTTTTGGCAACAGCAAGCTGGTACCCCTTCTGCAGAACCGAAATCGCCGTTTGATCCACGCAATCGATTTCACTCGTCGCAGATCGCCACGGTCGCCGCGAACTATTTGCAACTGGGTGGCAACGCTTATTGCTTAGACGCCGCTTGTGCGTCGTCGCTCTACGCTATCAAGTTGGCTTGCGATGAACTTCATCGCGGACAAGCGGATCTCGTGCTGGCTGGTGGTATCGCAGCCGCAGACGACTTTTTTATTCACATCGGATTCACGGCGCTCAAAGCACTCAGTCAAAGTGGTCGCAGTTTGCCGTTTGGTCAACAAGCCGATGGGCTTGTCCCGGCCGAAGGTGCCGTGGTAGTTGGATTCAAACGACTTGATGACGCGATCGCCCATGGCGATGACGTCCTGGGAGTCATCCGTGGCATTGGCCTTTCAAACGATGGCTCAGCCGGCGGTCTCCTGTCACCCGACAGTGCTGGGCAGGTACGAGCGATTCGGCAGGCATACACAAACGCTGCGATTGATCCCTCAGAGATTTCGTTCGTCGAATGTCATGCAACTGGCACGTTACTCGGCGACGGCATTGAACTGGCGAGCTTGCGGGAAGTCTTCGGTACTAACAAGCCGCTAGCCATCGGATCGCTGAAATCCAACATGGGCCATCTTCTGGCGGCAGCTGGCGGGGCCGGATTGCTGAAAGTTCTCGCGGCACTGAAGCACGATGAGCTTCTGCCGAATGCGGACAGCGGCCCATTGCGAAGTGAGTTAGCATCCGGTTCGCTCGAATTGATTCAAGACACTCGGCCTTGGAATCGACAATCATCCCCACGTCGAGCGGCGATCAGCGCGTTCGGCTTCGGTGGTTGCAACGCACACATGATCGTCGAAGAGTGGTTGCCGACTCAGTCAAACATCCGAGTGGCAAGCGCGCCGACAAAATCAGTCACAACTTCGGATCAGCCTCTTGCCATCGTCGGGCTCGCAACCCAGGTCGCAACGGGAAAAGACGCCTCTGATTTCTTGTCGGGGCTGCTGGGAACTGTGGCTGGAGATGCTTCGCCACAACCAATGAAGGCGATCCAACTCGAAGCCCGCGGACTCCGATTTCCACCACAAGATTTGCGACGAGCGCTTCCTCAACAGTTAGCCGTTCTCAAGGTTGCGATGGATGCGGTTCGCAACGTTCAACTGCCGAAGGAACGAACCGGGGCATTCGTCGGTATGCAGGTGGATTCGCAAGCCACAAGATTTGGAATCAACGACGCTCGAAATGTCGATCCTGCCAAAGACATGGAGTCCGGTGTCCCATCAGTCGATTCAGCGATCGTTCTGGGAACGATGCCGAACATCCCGGCCAATCGAATCAACATCCAACTCGACTTGCACGGACCGGGATACACCGTCTCTGCCGATGAACTTTCCGGAGTGCGAGCATTTGAGATTGCCGCTCATGCGTTGAGAAAAAATGAACTCGATTGTGCGGTTGTCTGTGCCGTCGATCTTTGTTGTGAGCCGCTGCACGAACACATTGCCGCCAAAGTGCTCGATGCGTCAAAGCAAGTGCCGGGTGATGCAGCGGTGGCCCTTGTCTTAAAGAGACAGTCCGACGCTGTTCGAGACGGCGACACGATCATCGCAATGATTGAACCGTCATCGACGCCAACACCTGCGGAAGACTCAACGCTTTGTCAGATTCAAAGTCAGCTCACATCACGATTCGGTCATGCTCATGCGGCGGCGGGTTTACTCCAGATCGCGGCGACGGCATCTGCGCTGCATCACAACACGTTTCCGCATGCAGGACTTTGGCCCTGGCTCAAAGGGAGCAGCGCTCGAAGTGCGACTCTGACAATTGATGCTTTGGGAGGTGGTCAATCGCAAGTCCGATTGAGCGAGTCGGCCCAATCGACGACCACTCCGATCGCCAGTGATCGTGTCCCACAAGCGCAGTCGGCAGACGGATCGAAATCACGAACTGGCGATGTCGCCTTTGTGTTTGGCTCAGCCGCAGCCGCTTATCCGGGAATGGGCAAAGAGTTGTTGTGGGCGTTTCCGGAATTGTGGGAGCGGTTAATCCAACAATGTCCAACGATGGCCGCATCCGCTGACTGGTTCGACCCGCAACAAATTTCTGCAACGCGGACAGTGCAGCAACGGCTTCACGGCTCATCATTGTTGAGCCAGTTTCATGTGCTGTTGGCTCAGCACATTTTGCAATTAACGCCTGCGGCCTATCTCGGCATCTCCTCCGGCGAATCAAACGCCTTGATGGCCAGCGGAGCGTGGTCCAATATGGACGAACTTCTGCAGCGGCTTGAAACCGAGGAGTTATTCACGCGGCATGTCGGCGGGCAGTTTGAGTCAGTTCGCGCGGCGTGGGGATTGAGTCCTAACGAACCGGTCGATTGGACGGGCTTCGTCGTTCGCGCGCCGTTGGATGCTGTCCGACAAGCTCTGGCGAATGAGCCGCGAGTGCATCTCGCTATGATTTGTAGTCCACGCGACTGCATGATCGCGGGAGATTCGGCAGGTTGTCGTCGAGTCATTCAGCGAATCGGTACCACTGAAGCGGTTGAGTCAGACTATCGTTTAGCCGTCCATGTTCCGGAGTTGGCTCAGGTGGCCACACTTTGGAAACAAGTCCATACGCTCCCGACAACTTCTGCCGTTCGCGGCCGTGTTTACGGAAACGGACCAGGACGAGATTACGCACCGACAAGCGAAGCGGCCGCAGAAGCAATCTTGCAGCAGGCCGTGCAGACCGTGGACTTCCCGAAAATCATTGAGCGCGCTTGGGCCGATGGCGTCCGTGTGTTCGTGGAGTTGGGGCCGCGCGATCTTTGCTCGCGCTGGATCAACGAAATCCTTGGCGAGCGAGAACACCTTTGTGTGTCGTTCGATCACTCCGGTCGCAACTCACTGGAGCAGGTGACGCAAGCCGTCACAAAACTCGCTGCCGCCGGTGTGCCGATCGATGTCGAAACGCTGAATGCGCGGATTCGATCGCTCTTGCGCCAGCCGCAAACGGGTGCTTCGACCTCATCATCATCAACGCTGGAGTTTCCAGCGCATTGGCCTCTCGTCCGACTGTCGTCACGCACCGGTGATGCAGCGGCTGCCTCTTCTCAGAAAGTGGAATCGCCGGTCATGCCGTCACTCCAAGCCATGCCACGTGCGCCGCAGTTGCCTTCCGTGCTCAACTTTACCGACGACGATTTTCGCGCCGCCCCCGTTGCCATCATCGAACGAGAACGCCCGCAGCCTCGTAGTGTCAGCCATGAGCCATCGCCGAAGCTTAGCTCCGTCCCTCGCACAGAAACGCGGCTCGATCCGCGCCTTGGCCGAGTGCAGCAAATGGCCGAATTGCATCGTCAGTTCCTGGAGCAAATGAACGTCGCGCACCAGCAGTTCTTGAGTCTGAATAGCCAACTGGGATCAGCTCCGGTTGTCACTAAGGTAACGCCGGTCAGCGGATCAACGGCGTCGACCGCAAGTAGCCACGCTCGCCAGAACGTGGGAGTCGCGCCGGTAACTTCGCAGCCTCCTCGCTCCGGCGACCGTGGCTACGAACCACAAATCGGAGGGCTGACACCACCCCGCTCGCCGAAGCAGCCTGATCGACCGGCGCCGACTCCTGCGGCAGACTTTTCGGCGAAATCATCGAACAGCGAACTCTCAAAAGTCTGGCCGTTGCAAACGCCGCGCGGTCCGAAGTTTGATCGCCAGCAGTTGCTCACACATTCGAGCGGTCGCATCTCAGAAATCTTCGGCCCGCTGTTTGAACAGCAAGATGACTTCGTCCGACAATGCCGGATGCCTCAGCCACCGTGGTTGCTGTGTGAACGAGTCGCCGGCATCGACGCGGAGCCGGGCGTGTTGGGCAAGGGAACGATCTGGACTGAAACGGACATCAAGTGGGATGCATGGTACGTCCACAACGGCGCGATCTCGTCAGGGACGATGATCGAAGCAGGGCAAGCGGACCTCATGCTGATTTCGTGGATGGGAGCGGACTTCCTCAACAAAGATCGGCGCGTCTATCGCTTGCTCGGCTGTCGCTTGAAGTACCTCGGCGAGCCACCTCGTCCGGGCGACACGCTCCGTTATCAAATCGTGATCGACGGACACGCGCGACAAGGTGATGTGCGACTCTTCTTCTTCCATTACGACTGCTGGGTGAACGGCGAACTGCGACTGACCGTGCGCGATGGCCAAGCGGGCTTCTTCACCGATGAAGAACTTCGCAACACGTCGGGAGCCATCATTGATCAAACAGACGCCACGCCGACTCCCGCCACTCATTGCACGAAGCTTCCGGTTCCGAATGTCGCGTCGAGCTATTCCGATTCGCAATTGGAAGCGTTCTATCTCGGGGACATGGTCCGTTGCTTCGGATCGCAGCACAAACTTGTCGGGACACACGTCCGGACGCCGACGATCACCAGTCCTCCACAACGCTTGCTCGACGAAGTGACTGAACTCGACTTCCAAGGAGGTCGCAATGGACGAGGCTACTTGAAGGCCCGCGCGACTGTTCGTGAAGAACGCTGCGGTTTCAAAGGTCACTTTAAGAACGATCCCTGCATGCCGGGGACGTTCGTGTTTGAAGGCTGCTTGCAGGCGATGGCCTTCTATCTCACAGCGGCAGGCTTCACGCTGGACCGCGACGGCTGGCGATTCGAACTGGTGCGAGATGAAGAGTTCAACCTGTCCTGTCGCGGCCAGATCATTCCCGAATCGAAAGAGCTGACCTATGAAGTAATCGTCCACGAATTGCAGGACGGCCCACAGCCGACGCTCTACGCGGAGATTCTCTGCATCGTCGACGGTATCAACTCATTCCACTGCAAGCGGCTCGGTCTGCAACTGATCCCCGATTGGCCGATGCACAGCCGACCGGACCTGATGAGCCTGACGACACCGCCAGGCAAGTTCGCCACTGTCGGTGACGTGCGCGGCGATTACAAAGCGTTGTTGGCTTGCGCTTGGGGAAAACCATCTGCGGTGTTCGGTTCAATGTACCGCGTCTTCGACGGTCATCGTCGAGGCCCGCGATTGCCGGGACCGCCGTATCACTTCATGTCGCGGATCACCGAGATCAACGGACAGCCGGGCGAGGTTCAAGTCGGTGCGAGCATTGTCTGTGAATACGACGTGCCTCAGAACGATTGGTACTACGACCAAGCGGGCGGGCCAGGAATGCCGTACTCCGTGTTGTTGGAGGTCAATCTGCAACCTTGCGGCTGGCTCGCCAGTTTCACGGGAGTTCCAGTTCGCGCGCCAACCGATTTGCGATTCCGCAATCTCGATGGTCGCGGCGTCGTGCACCACGATGTGCTTCCCGGTTCTGGTCCGCTAAGCACGAAGGTCACACTCACACGCAGTTCGCAGTTCGGTTCCATTTCGATCATGCACTTCACGACGATCTGTCATCAGGGCAGTCAACTCGTGAGTGAGTTTGAAACGTCCTTCGGCTTCTTCACCGAACAGGCTCTCGCCGATCAAGTCGGTGTACCGACCGATGATGCTGCTCGAACCGAACGAGGCCGCGCGTCTGACGTGCAATGGAATTTACGAGACGCGACTTTCCAAAGCGGCCCCGGCCCGATGCTCCGCATGGTCGATTCCGTCACCGGCTTTTGGCCGACGGGAGGCAAAGCGGGCAAAGGTCGCATTCGAGCCGAACAGAAAATCGATCCCGCCAATTGGTACTTCAAAGCCCACTTCTTCCAAGACCCGGTGCAACCTGGATCGCTTGGATTGCAAGCGATGTTGAATGTCTTGCAGTACTTCATGCTGCAATCCGACCAACTGGCGAGCGTCCCGAATCCACAGTTTGAATCAGTCCGCTTGGGCGACGAGCTCAAATGGAAGTATCGCGGCCAAGTCGTCCCCACGACCGATCGAGTGACCGTCGAACTCGACATCCTGGAATTCGGCTATGACGACCGCGGCCTCTACGCCATCGCCGAAGGTTTTCTGTGGGCCGACAACATCCGCATCTATCAATCAGAACGCTTTGGTTTGCGAGCGGTCTCGAAACGTTAACCATCAAATCAAGTCATTTCCCGCAGGGGCGCAGAGGTCGCGGAGAAGTTAGTAACACAAGAC
>Ga0256309_1000073_pt1 | contig 16399 bp, 2 predicted proteins | sample ColtaT_FD_183678 | JGI IMG/M metagenome (GOLD analysis project Ga0256309, IMG submission 183678) | Metatranscriptome of freshwater microbial communities from Columbia River, Oregon, United States - Colum_Colum_RepA_8d (Metagenome... | ecosystem: Environmental > Aquatic > Freshwater > River...
AGCATAGGTTCACGCCGCCGTCTTTCTGACAGAAGACGGCGGAAACTCTCCGGGGTAGGCCACCTTGGGGTTAGACAAAAAAGTGATCACTATGCGCGCAAAAAAGAACATTTCATCCGAGGCAAAACCTGCCAATGCAGATGTCCATGCCATGACCCTTGCCCAGGTGTTGGGGCAAGCACAAGCCTGCCAAGTGGCGGGACAATTGGAAAACGCAGCCTCTTTGTACGAAGAATGGTTGCAAAAAAAGGGGCAGGCATTGGCCCACGTGGCCTGGTTCAACTTGGGCGTCATCCGGGGGGAGCAAGGCTTGCGCGATGCGGCAATCCAGGCCTACCAAAATGCCATTGCAGCTGAGCCGCAATTTTTAGAGGCCAGGTTGAACCTGGGGAGCCAATTTGAGGCTTCCGGTCAAAATGAACAGGCGCTCAACGCCTGGCGCGAAGTCACTCAGCTGGCACAGCCCGAGGTGGAGGCGCAGCGGCCTTTGCTGGTCATGGCTTACAACAACCTGGGCCGCTTCCAAGAAAAATTGCGTCATTATGAACAGGCCGAACTGGCCTTGAAGCACAGCTTGGCGCTGAAGCCACAGCAACCGGACGCCTTGCAGCATTGGCTGCATTTGCGGCAGCGCCAATGCAAATGGCCCGTGCTGCAAACCTTGCCCGGTTTGAGCCAGCACGACATGCTGATGTCTTTCTCGCCCTTGGGAATGTTGGCGCACACCGACGAGCCTGCGCTGCAATTGCTGGCCTCGCGCAATTTTGTAGGACGCAAACTGACGCCAACGCCCGCCCCTTTGGCGCTTGCGCCTGTGCGGCGCCCGGGGCGGATCCGCCTGGGGTATTTGTCGGGCGATTTGTGCATGCACGCGGTCGGCTTGCTGCTGGCCGAGGTGATGGAGTCGCATGACAGGGAGCGGTTTGAAACCTTCGCGTTTGACTACAGCCCTGAGGATGGCTCGGCCTACAGGGCCCGCTTGTTGGCTGCCTTTGAGCATGTCGAGAAGGTCCATGCCTTGAGTGACGAGGCCGTGGCCCAAAAAATTGCGGCCTCCGGCATTGACATTTTGATTGACTTGCAGGGCCTGAGCAGCGGCCTGCGCCACGGCATTCTGGCGATGCGACCCGCGCCTGTCCAGGTGACCTACCTGGGCTTCATCGGGCCGACGGCCATGCCCTGGATTGATCATGTGTTGACCGATGCCTTCGCATTGCCAACCGAACTGCAACCCTATTTCAGCGAAACCCCGCTGTATTTGAAAAGCTCTTTTTTGCCTGCGGACCGACAACGCGTTGTGGCCGCGCCCACGACGCGAGCAGCACAAGGGCTGCCTGAGACAGGGTTCATCTTTGCGTCGTTCAATAACGCGTACAAGATCACGGAAGAGGTTTTCTCTAGCTGGATGAGAATTCTGAGCCAGTGCCCTGGGTCATGCTTGTGGCTGGTGGATGACAACCCTTGGGCCACTGCCAACATGAAGGCGGCGGCGATGCAAAAAGGTGTTTCGCCAGACCGTTTGGTCTTCAGTGGCCGCGTCAGCAAAGAGCAATACCTCGCCAACCTTCAACTGGCAGACCTTTTCCTGGATGGCTTCCCCTACAACGCGGGGTCTACCGCCAGGGATGCGCTGTCGGTCGGTTTGCCCATTTTGACGCTCAGCGGCAAGACATTTGTGTCACGCATGGCGGGTAGCCTGCTGAAAAGCTTGGCGCTGGACAGCCTGATCACGCACGACCTTGCGTCTTACGAAAACAGGGCCGTTGAATTGGCACAAGACGCGCATGCTTACCGTCAATTGCGTGAGAAATTGCAACATTTCATTGACTCTGGCGAAATTTTTGACGCACCAAAATTCACCCATGACATGGAAAACCTGTTGGTCCATGCGTGGGAAAACCGCACGGGGCAGGCCGCAGAGCGTCAGCTTGTGCCCTCGGTCGCCATGACGCCCAGGGCGATGAGCCTGCCAGTAGCCAAACCTGTCCCGACCCCCGTCAACCCGGCCCATGTCCATCTGATGCACATTGCTTACTCAGAGGAAACCTTTCAACAAGCCTCTGCTGGCATGCAAGTCCTGGACAATCGGGACAACGCAAGGCCCGATTGGCAAGAATACTGGCCGATTCGCAACTACCTCCTTTCTCAACCCTTGGCCGAAGATGCCTACTATGGCTTCTTCTCGCCCCGACTGCTTGAGAAAACAGGCTTGAATGGTCACGCCATTCGTCAATTCATATCAAATTTGACAAATGATCATGACCTCGTCACATTCAGTCCTCAGCCTGACTTTGGCGCTTGCTTCCTGAATGTGTTTGAGCAAAACGATTTCCTGGACCCAGGATTTCGTGAGGTTTCCCAGGAGTTTGTCAACCTGATGGGCTGGGACATGGACCTTCACCACTTGATCATGGACTCCAGACAAATTGTGTTCAGTAATTTCTTTGTGGCCAAGCCGGCCTTTTGGCGCGCCTGGCTTGCCTGGACAGAGAAACTCTTTGACTTTTGCGAAAACGGGCCGGACTCAACGCTCAAGCAAAGGCTGCTGGCGCCCACACATTACAAAAATGGCGTCCCCCGAAAGGTGTTTCTGTTGGAGCGCATCGTGAGCCTGATTTTGTGCTCGCAAGGCCAGTGGAAGCTCAAAAGTTACGATACTTTCCAATGTGCCTGGTCGGGCTTGACCCTGAGCAAATACCCCCATGAGGTGGTGCTCAGCGACGCCTTGAAGTTGGCTGCGCGCGAGCAAGGCTTTCCTGAATACCTTCAGGCCTATGCCAAAGTGCGCGATACCTTCCGAAACGGATGATGAATATCATTCAATTAATGATATTCATATTATGAATACTAAATTTAACATTCAAAAGACCTTTTTTCAATCGGACAAGATGATGGAAAAAAATACTCAAGATTTTTTCTTTCGTGCCGATTGTGAGAAGCCGGTATTGCGTTCAAGGTCTGAACGTGGTCGCGGCTATGCGAAAGCGAGAACGAAATGACGGTTGACTACAGCACTCTTACCACCTCGGCCATTCGAGCCCTGACAACGGCTCAAATGGCCGGCATCAGCACGTCTGACCTCGCGCAGTGGACGCCCACCCAAATCTCGTCCTTGACCGGTACCTTGGTCACCGCAATGGAGACCGGGCAGCTGGTCGCTTTGAATGACACCGGTGTGCAAGCTTTCTCGGCGACCCAAATCAAGGCCTTGAGAACAGACCAGCTCAGCGCCTTGGAAACTGTCAATATTGCGGCTTGGACCACCGCACAAATTGCCAGCCTCACGTCGATCCAGATTGCCGCCTTGACCACGGCACATCTGCAGGCGCTGACGTCGAACGACTTGCAGGCATTGAGCGCGACCCAATTTAAATCGCTCACCACAGAGCAAATGGCCTCGTTGGACCCCAGCGATGTGGCGGTTTTCGCCACCAAGCAACTGACGGGGATCAGCTCTGAACAACTTGCCAGCCTCTCTACAGCACAGCTGGCAGCGTTGGGCACGGACCAAATTGCGGCTTTGGCAGGGCAGTTAGGCAATCTCTCGGGCTCACAAGCCAATGGGCTGACCACTGCCCAAGTGGCCAGTCTGAGTGTCTTGAACTTGCGACGGCTCTCCACCAACGCCGTTTCCTCTTTGTCTGACGCACAGATTCAGGCCATCAATTCCACGGGCTTGCGCGCGCTGTCCTCAGAGCAGTTCGTGGCGCTGACGCCCAGCCAAATCCAAGCCCTTTCTACGCTCAACTTACGCGCCCTGCAATCCAGCCAGTGGAGCGCACTCACCACGTCTCAGCTGACTTCGTTGAGCACAGGCCAGTTGGCCTCGCTGAATTCAACCCAGCTGCGCACCCTCAGCCTGGGCCAGGTGGCGGCCTTGACCACCGCGCAGGTTCGCTTGATGAGCACCGCGCAGACCGTTGCGCTGACCTCAGAGCAGGTTTCATCCTTGCGCACGGACCAGGTGGTCGCGCTCACAACCGTGCAGGCAGCTGCGCTGGACTCCTCCCAGTTGCAAGCCTTGACCACCCAGCAAGTCAAGGCGTTGGAAACTGCCGATGTGGCCGCTATTCGCTCCTCGCAACTCTCCGGACTCACGGCCCAGCAGATGGGCAGCCTGACCACCGACCAGTTGGTCGCCTTGACCACGGGTCAGGTCGCTGCGCTGACTTCGCTGCAATTGAACAGCTTGGGCACGGCCGTGCTTCAGGCCATGGAGACGGTCGATATTCTGGCCTTGACCACCTCGCAAGTGGCCAACTGGAGCTCACGTCAATTGCAAGCCCTGCAAACCGGCCAGTTGCAAGCCATGACAACGCAGCAAGTTGCCGCATTGCCAACGGCCAGCGTCAGGGCCCTCGGCACCGCGCAAGTGCAGGCTTTGACCACGGCGCAAGTGGCGAGCTTGAACTCAGCGCAATTGTCTGCTTTGACGACGTCGCAGGTAGCGTCCCTGCAAACCCATCAAATCGTGGCGCTTGAGACGGCAGACTTGGTGGGGCTCTCTTCGGCACAGCTGCAGGCACTGTCCACCGACAAAATCACATTGTGGAGCGCTGCCCAAATTGGCGGCCTGACTTCCGCACAGGTCAGAAGTTTGCTGACACAGCAAGTGGCTGGCTTGACCACATCGCAGATCCTCGCGTTGAGCTCTGCGCAGGTCATGGCCCTGACTTCGGCCCAAGTGTCGGCCATGCGCACGGACCAAATTGCGAGCCTCGAAACTCGCGACCTGAGTGTGCTGTCAGGCTCACAAATGGCCAACTTGCGCACGGATCAGTTGGTTGCTTTGGGGACGCAACAAGCCGCAGCCTTGAACTCTGGGCAGATTCGTGCTTTGACAACGCTGCAAGTGCAATCCTTGGAAGAGGGCGATTTAGCCGTCTTGAGCTCTGCGCAACTGTTGGGCTTGTCTTCCCTGCAAGTGGCGGCTTTGCAAACTGCCCAAGTCCTGGCCCTGACCACTGCACAGTTCGCGCAGCTCAGTGTGGAGCAATTGAACAGCCTGAGCCTGTCTGCGATCGTGCAATTGGGAACCAACGCTATTCAGGCATTGACATCCAGGCAAATACTAAGCCTGAGCACCGCTAACCTTTCGAATTTGACCACTCGGCAAATTCAAGCCTTCAAAACAGATCAGATTGCCGCATTGGCTTCCGCCAATGTCACTGCGCTCAGAACCGACCAAATACAGGCCCTGACCACAGCGCAGGTTGCAGGCTTGAATTCCGCGCAATTGGGCTCCATGAGCACAGGCCAAGCGGCGGTCATGCTCACCCAGCAGGTGGCTGCCTTGGAAACGGCAGACATGCGGGGGCTGTCATCGCAGCAAATTCAGGCCTTGTCTACCGACAAGCTGACGCTTTGGAACGCCAGCCAAATGGGCGTGCTGAATTCAGACCAAGTCAAGGGCTTGCTGACGTCTCAAGTCGCTGCCTTGACCACGGCTCAGGTGGTGGCACTGAACTCCTCACAAGTTTCAGCGTTGGGCACAGCGCAGATCGCCGCGATGCGCACCGACCAAGTCGGCGCCTTGCAAACGGCCGTCTGGGTCACGATCAGCGACAAGCAGGTCGCTGCGATGCGCACCGATCAAATCGCAGCACTCAGCACGGCACAAACCCTTGCATTGACCTCGGCGCAGTTGCTTGCGCTGACAACACAACAAGTTGCGTCATTGCAGACGGAAGACCTGGTCACCCTCCAGTCGAGGCAATGGGCCAGCTTGGCCTCTGCGCAAATGCGGGCGCTGACTACTGCGCAGGTGGTTGGCTTGAGCACAAGCCAAGTGGCTGGCCTTCAATCGACGCAAGTGGCTGGCTTCAGTGCGGACCAAATCAACGCCATGGAAGTGGCTGATTTGAAGAGCATGAGCTCTGACCTGATTCGCGCCTTGACGACCACACAGGTGTCGGCACTTTCCACCGAACAGTTGAATCAGCTGTTGACCGCACAGGTGGCGGCCATCACCTCTTCAGGTCTCGCAGCTCTGAGCACAGCGCAACTCAACGCCTTTGGCACCCAACAAATGGTGGCCTTGGGCTCGGCCCAGGTTCTCGCGCTGACCACACAACAAATGGCCAACCTGGCCACCAGCCATTTGGCCGCCATCGAGGCGACAGACATCAAGGCCTTCTCAAGCCACCAGCTGCAAAGCCTGAGCACCTCACAGGTGGCGAGTTTGACCACCGCACAGGTTGCTGCACTGGCGTCGCAGCAATTGGCTGCTTTGGCCACGGAAGATGTGCGTGCATGGAGCACTGCCCAGGTCGCGGCCTTGACCTGGTCGCAAATCGGTGGGCTGAGCACCAGCCAGCTGGCGGCTTTGAAAACAGACCAAATTTCCGCCTTGCAGACCGACACCCTCAAGGTGCTGACTGCGGCCAAACTCTCTGTGCTGGACACGGCACAGCTGCAAGCCTTGACGGTGGACCAGTTCAAGGCCATGACGCCGACCCAGCTTGCCGCCGTTTCCACCACGGCACTGTCGGCCATTGAAACCCGAGATTTGGCGGCGCTGAGCGCAGACCAACTGAAAGCCCTGTCGACGGCACAACTGGCTGTGCTGAACACCGCACAGTTCTCTCAGCTCACCACCACCCAGGTCGCTGCGTTGTCGGCCAGCAAGTTGGCGTCGCTGGGGACGGACCAAGTTCAGTCCCTCACGACCTCCCAAGTCAGTGCGCTCTCTGCCAACCAGATCGCCAACTTGACGACGGCTCAAGTGGCAGCGCTTGACGGCGAAGACCTGGCCACCCTCTCCGGCATCCAGGTCGCGGCCATCACGGCCGACCAAGCGAAGGCCTTGGGCACCTCTCAATTGCAAGCCATGACAACGCTGCAAGCGGCGGCGCTGAAATCTTCCCAAGTCGTGGCGCTCAGCACCGCGCAGGTGAAAGCCCTGGAAACCATCGATTTGGTGGCAATGAACGTCAGCACGATCGCTGCTTTGAGCACGGCACAAGTTCAAGCCCTCACGACCGACCAGTTCCGAGCCTTGACGACCACGCAGTTTGCCGCCTTGAGCTCAGTGCAGCTGGGCGCTTTGACCACTGCGCAGATGCTCAGCATGAACACAGCCCAGGTGTCTGCCTTCAAGCTGGGGGCGACCCAGCTGGCCGCATTGCGTGCGGACCAGCTCAGTGTGTTGAGCACGGACCAGGTGCAAGCCTTGTCATCTGCCCAAATTGGCGGCCTGAGCACCACCCAAGTTGCTGGCTTGACCACCACCCAAGTGGCCGCCATGACCACCAGCAATTTGGCCGGATTCACTTCGGCGCAAATTCAGGCATTGGCCACCGACCGCTTGGATGCCCTGAGCACGTCGCAATTCGCCGCATTGAAATCGTCGCAGCTGATTGGCATTGATGCTGCGAAGCTCGCTTCGCTGGATGTCGAGTACCTGAACAATTTGAGCACGGCGCAATGGGCCGCGCTGTTGCCAACCCAGTTGAGCGCGCTCACCACGAGCGTGATTCAGGCATTGGGAACTTTGCAGTACGCAAGCCTGCGGTCCAACCAGCTGGCAGCACTGCGCACGGACCAAATCGCTGCCTTGGAAACCGCGGACTTGGCGGTCTTGAACTCTGCGCAATTGCAGTCATTGACCACAGCCCAGGTACGGGCTTTGAGCACACAGCAACTGCAGGAAATGAGCACCACCCAGGTGGCCAGCTTGACGTCCTTGCAAGTGGCGTCCCTGAAAACCGACCAATTGTCCGGTCTGGAAACCAGCGACATTGCTGCCCTGAGCTCGACCCAAGTGTCAGCCCTGACGACGTCTCAAATCAACCGCCTGAGCGAAAGCCAGGTCAAAGCGCTGGAAACACGAGACCTGGCTGTGTTGAGCAGCTTGCAGTTGCGCGCTTTGAGCACCCAACAAATGACGCAATTGACGGATGGTCAATTGACGACCATGTCCTCCAACCAAGTGGGGCAATTGTTGCCGGCACAGTTGAATGCTTTGACAACGGCCCAAGTGGCGTTGCTCAAGCCCGCCCAAGCCAGCGCCTTCAGCACCGCACAAATTGCAGGCCTGGACAATGAACGGGTGGCCGTCTTGTCAACGGCTGCTTGGGCTGTCATGAACATGGGTCAGGTCAGAGCCCTGACAACGGCCCAAGTGTCGGCCCTCACGACTGCGCAAGTGGCCGGCTTCAGCCCTTTGCAGCTTTCCTACATGACCACTGGCCAGATCCAGGCCATGGAAGTGGATGACTTGGCTGTGTTGTCAGGGACGCAACTCAAGTCTTTGTCAGGCGCCCAATTCAAGGCGATGAGCACGGCCCAAGTGGACCAATTGAGCACCTCGCAAATTGCGGCCATGAGCTCAGACCAAGTCAATGCGCTGACAACCAGCCAAGTCGTCGTCTTGGACACTCGCCAAGTCGCCGCGATGACCTCGATGCAGGTGAGCAGTTTGTCAACGGCGCAGGTGCGTGCATTGGACACGGCACAATTTGCGGCGATCAATACCCAGGCTCTTGCGGGCGTGACGGGCGTGACCCTCAGCGCCTTGGGCACAGACAAGCTGAGCCTGCTGAGCACATCTCAGGTCGCCGGATTGACGCAAGCCCAGGTCAATGCCTTGGCAACCGCCCAATTTGCTTTGCTGCAGACGCAGCAAATTGCTGCCCTGGGAACCAGCCAGTGGTCAGCAATTTCCAGCAACTTGTTGGCTTCCCTCACCACGTTACAGGTCGGCGCACTCGATACCGAGGATGTGGCGGCTTTGCGCTCATCGATCATCTCCACTTTGGGGACAGATCGAATTCAAGCGATCAGCACGGCCCAAGCCGTGGCATTGACCTCTGCACAGTTGTCTGCAATGAGCACTGCTCAGTTGCTGGCGCTGGAAACAGCGGACCTTGCCGCGCTCAGCACCCAAGCCGTGAAAGGCTTGAGCGCCCAACAAATTGCCTTGCTGACCACCGCGCAAGTGAAGGCGCTGGACACGAATCAATTTGCCGCTTTGAACTCAGCACAAGTGGTGGCTTTGCAGACCAGTCAGTTGGCCGTCATAGACCCGGCAGACCTGAACGCGCTTGCCTCGTCCACCGTCGGGGCGTTGAGCACGGCGCAAGTGCGGGCGATGACCACCGCACAATGGGATGTTCTTTCGACCACCCAAGTGGCCGCCCTGGAGTCTGACCAGGTCTATGCCATTGAAACAGCAGATTTGGCGGTGTTAGATGCCAACCAGTTGGCTGCCATCGCACCGGTCTCCGTTGCCAGCTTGACCACCGACCAGATCAAGGCGCTGGAAACCAGCCAGCTGGAGGGCTTGACCACGAGGCAGTTGGCGCAGATGACATCTGGCCAAATCAGAGCGCTGGCCACGGACCGCATTGCAGCGCTGTCGACCTTGCAGGCCGCAAGCTTGGGTTCTTCGCAGCTTTCTGCCTTGCTCACTGGCCAAGTTCAGGCTTTGGAAACGCGCGACCTGGCCGTGCTGAACACCTCTCAGATCGTTGCCTTCACAACGTCGCAAGTGGGCAGCTTGACCACTGGCCAGTTGCTTAATTTGTCGACTTCACAGCTACGGGCTTTGACCTCGGCCCAGGTGAGCGCTTTGTCGGGTACCCAAATGGCAGGCTTGCCTGAAGGCCATGTGAATGCCCTGACCTCTGCGCAGGTCCTGGCCTTGGCTACCCAAGCCGTTTCGCAACTCAGCACGGCACAAATCAGCTGGTTGGACACGCAGCAGGTGAAGGCGCTTTCGTCGAGTCAACTGGCGGCACTGAGCACGGCCCAATTGCCCGTGCTGTCTGTCGGTGAGCTCGCCGTCATTCCCAGTGGGGCCTTTGGCGCGATAGCAACGGCGGCACTGCAGGCGCTCGACACTGCCCAGTTCAGCGCCTTGACCTCGATGCAGTTGAGTGGCTTGACGACCGCACAGGTGGCGGCCATTGAAACGGCAGATTTGGCCGTCATTACGACAACCGGTTTGCGTGCATTGAGCTCGCTGCAAGTGGCGGCCTTGGGAACATCACAAGTCACGGCACTGACCACGGCACAACTTGACGCCATGGGCAGCAGCCAGGTGGTCATGCTGACGACGCAGCAAATTGCCGCATTGACCACCGACCAAGTCAGCGTGCTGGACTCGGTGCAATTGGGAAGCTTGAGCACTTCGCAAATCAAGGCCCTGACCACCGGACAGTGGACGGCGCTTCAAACGCAGGCCGTGCAAGCCCTGAGCCCGACCCAAGTGGCGGCCATGGAGATTGCCGACCTTCAAGCATTGAAGACAGACCAATTGGTGGCGCTGCGCTCAAGCGCGGTGACGGGCCTGACCACTTCACAGATGCAAGCGCTGACCGCCTCCCAGGTGCCAGCACTGACCACGCCACAGATTCAGGCCCTGGGGTCAAACCAATTGCGCGCTTTGGACACTTCCCAAATCGTGCTCCTGACCACCAGCCAAATGACCGGCTTGAAGGTCGACCAGTTAAACGCTTTGCGAACCGAGCAAATTGCCGCCTTGGAAACCAGGGAAATCGTCAGCCTCACTGACAGCCAATTGACAACGTTGTCGTCCGCCCAAATCCAGGCAATGACAACACAACAATTTGCCAGTTTGACAACCGCGCAAGCCGCTGCCCTGACCATTGCGCAGGTCGCAAAAATTCAGACTGAAGACCTTCGCGCGCTGACTGAGGCGCAGGTCGCGGCTTTGAATTTCACTCAAATTCGGACCCTCAGCACCGAGCAGTTCCAGGCCTTCAGCACGTCGCAATTTGCTGCCATTGACTCCGTCAATATCGGCAAACTCACATACCCCCAAGTGGCGTCTTTGAGTACCCAGAACGTGGTTGCATTGACCACGGCACAGGCTGCTGCTTTCTCGGGTTCGCAAGTTCCCTACCTTTCAACGGCACAATTGGTCGCGCTTGAAACTGCCGATTCCAAATCGCTGCCCACAGGGGTGGTCACGGCATTGAACGCTGACCAAATTGCGGCATTGACAACAGCGCAAGTGCTTGCACTCGGCTCCAACCAAGTGTTCGTGCTGTCGAGCGCACAAGTTGCGATGCTGGAGTCACGCGACATTGCCACCTTGACCACGGCGAACATCGCCGCCTTGCGCGGTGTGCAAACTGTCGGTTTGACAACGGATCAAATCCGGGCCCTGACGACAGCCCAGGTTGAGGCCATGGCCTCTGCTGCGCTTTCCGCACTTGGCACGGGCCAGTTGCAAGCTTTGCGCACAGACCAAATCGTGGCATTGACAACGGCACAATTGGCCGACCTGGACGCAGACCAGGTGGCCTCGTTGAAGACCAGCCAAGTAGCGGCATTGCAGAGCCGTGACCTGGGCGCCATCCAGGCCAGCGTTGTCAGCGCGCTGACAACAGCCCAAGTGAACGTGCTCTCCACCCAGCAGGTTGTGGGTTGGACGTCGTCACAAATCAAGGCATTGACAGCCTCTCAAGTGGCTGCACTCACAACCCAGGCGCTGGCCCAACTGACCACCGAGCAAGCCGCGACACTGAGCTCGACCCAACTCAACGCCTGGACTGCTGCGCAGTTTGCCGCCTTGACAACGGCGCAAGCCCAAGCCATCCCGGTGGCCACGCTGAAAAACATTGCAACAGCCACATTGGCGGGCCTGACGACGGCGCAAGTTCAGGCGCTGACGACGGCGCAAGTGCAGGGCTTGTCGTCAAACCAAGTGGCGAGCCTCAGTACCGAACAATTCAGCGCGCTCGAGCTGGCCGATGTCGCCAGCCTCACCACACAACAGGCTGGCGCCTTCAGCACCAACGAGCTGACGGCCTTGTCAACGGCGCAGGTAGAGGTTTTCGCCAGCAGCGTTATTGCCTCTCTCTCGAGCCAACAGTTGCGCGCCTTGTTGACGCAGCAAGTGGCGGCCTTGACCACCCAGCAAACATCCGCACTGACCTCTACCCAGGTTGCCAGCCTGCAAACCACGCAAGTGGCGGCTTTGGAAACGCGTGATGTGGCTATCCTCTCCACGCTGCAATTGGCAGGGCTCAGCACCGCACAGATTGCCGCAATGACCACTGGGCAGGTATTTGCGCTTTCGACGGCGCAATGGTCTGCGCTGAGCGCAACGCAATTGCCTGCGGTGACCACCCAGGCCATTCAAGCCTTGAAAACCGACCAAGTCGCGTCCTTGACGGCGACGCAAACGGCGGCCCTGACAACGGCGCAACTGCAAGCGCTGCGAACCGACAGCATTCAAGCACTGCTGACCGCTGACTTGAACGCCATGGACACCCGACAGATCCAGGCTTTCCAGACCGCGCAGGTGGTGGCATTGACCACCCAACAAATGGGCAGCTTGTCAACCCAGCTACTTTCCAACCTGACCACGCAACAAGTGGCTGCCGTGGAAGTCCAGGATTTGCTGGTGCTGGGAACCCACCAGGTACAGGCGCTGACCACTGCGCAGGTGGCCGGCCTCACGACCTTGCAAGTTTCTAATTTGAGCACGGCACAGGTTTCCGCCCTGACGGCCAACCAAATCGCTGTGATGGAAACAGCCGATGTCGCCGCCTTGACCACAGACCAAACGGCGGTGCTCAGCGTTTCCCAAATCGGCGCATACTCCATTGACCAATTGGCGGCATTGAAGCCCCAAGCCTTGGAAAAGCTGACCCCGACCCAGTTCGGCGCGTTGAATTCCGCCTATGTTCTGGCCATGACCACGGGTCAGGTTGCCAGCCTGACGACCGCCCAGATTCGCGCACTTTCGACCAGCCAGGTAGCGGCGCTTTCATCGAACAACGTTGCAGCCTTGCAAACAGCCCAAGTGGCTGTCCTGTACAGTGGCCAGGCCGTTGCTGTGACCACCGAGCAGATCCCGGCATTCTCAACCCAAAGCTTGGTGGCCCTGTCCCCCGACATGTTGCCCCTGCTTGGGACGGCGCAAATTGCGGCCTTGAGCACAACGCAAACCGCCGCATTGTTGACCTCGCAATTGCAAGCTTTGCGGACGAATCAGATTTTGGCGTTTGGCACCCAGGACGTTCAAGCGCTGACAGAATCTCAAGTGGTGGCGTTGTTGGCAGACCAAGTGGCTGCCCTGAGCACGGCACAGGTCACAGCGCTGGAAACCCGCGACTTGGTCAGGTTGACCACCGATCAAATCGATTCGCTCACCACGGGCCAGATCCAATCGCTGACCACCGAACAAGCCGCCAGTTTGTTGACTTCGCAAATTCAGGCTTTGACGAGTGAACAAATCCAGGCGCTCAGCACCTTGCAAATACCCAGCTTGGCGACTGCACAAATCGCGGCCTTGTTGGACAGCCAGGTGGCGGTGCTTGAAACAGCAGACTGGGTGAAGCTGACCACCGACCAAGTTCAGGCCCTGACAACGGCTCAGATGGCGGCTTTGACGGAAGCCCAGTCCCCCAACTTGCTGACCAGCCAAGTGGCTGCGTTGAAAGACACGCAAGTGGCCGCACTGGAAACGGCGGACCTGACCAAACTGACAACCAACCAGGTGCAAGCGCTGACGACGGCACAAGTGGTGGCGTTGACAACAGGCCAAGTGCCGAATTTGTTGACGAGCCAAATCGCAGCCTTGAGGACAGACCAGCTGGCAGCCCTTCAAACGGCTGATGTGGTCACGTTGACTGAGGACCAAATCAAGACATTGAGCACGTCGCAGGTGCAAGCGCTGACAACGGCCCAGATGCCCAACTTGCTGACCAGCCAAGTGGCTGCGCTGAAAGTTGACCAAGTGGCAGCGCTCGTCACTGCAGATCTGGCGAAACTGACAACCGATCAGGTGCAAGCGCTGACAACGGCGCAAGTGGTGGCTTTGACCACCAGCCAGATGCCCAATCTGTTGACAAGCCAAGTGGCGGCGCTCAAGGCCGACCAAGTGGCCGTGCTGGAAACAGCGGACCTCACGCGACTCACAACGGATCAGGTGCAAGCGCTGACGACCGCACAAGTTGTGGCCCTGACCACGGCTCAGATGCCGAACTTGTTGACCAGCCAAGTGGCCGCTTTGAAGGACACACAAATCGCTGCCATTGAGACGGCAGATCTGGCCAGGTTGACAACCGACCAAGTCCAAGCCCTGACGACCGCGCAAGTCGTGGCTTTGACCACGGCCCAGATGCCCAATTTGTCAACGAGCCAAGTGTTGGCGTTGACGGTGGACCAAGTGGCTGCCTTGGAAACGGCGGACATGGCCATTTTGACCACAGCACAAGTGCAGGCATTGAGCACCGCACAGGTGGTGGCGCTGACAACAGCCCAGATGCCCAACCTGTTGACCAGCCAAGTGGCTGCATTGAAAGACATTCAGATTGCAGCCCTGGAAACGGTGGACCTGGCGAAGTTGACGACCGACCAAGTCCAAGCGTTGACGACTGCGCAAGTGGTGGCGATCACGACGGACCAAGTGCCCAACTTGTTGACCAGCCAAGTGGCTGCATTGAAAGACATTCAGATTGCAGCCCTGGAAACGGCGGACCTCACGAAGCTGACGACGGATCAAGTGCAAGCGTTGACCACTGCCCAGGTCGTGGCATGGACGACGGGTCAAGTGCCGAACTTGCTGACCAGCCAAGTGGCTGCGTTGAAAGACACGCAAGTGGCCGCACTGGAAACGGCGGACCTGACCAAACTGACAACCAACCAGGTGCAAGCGCTGACGACGGCGCAAGTGGTGGCGTTGACGACAGATCAAGTGCCCAACCTGTTGACCAGCCAAATCGCTGCCCTGAGCGCAGATCAGATCGCGGCACTGGAGACCGCTGATTTGGTGAAACTCAGCGTGGCTCAGGTGAAAGCACTGACGACCGCCCAGGTTGTGGCGCTGACGACCAGCCAGATGCCCAATTTGTTGACAAGCCAAGTGGCAGCGCTGATCGCTGACCAAGTGGCTGCGCTGGAGACGGCGGACCTGGTGAAGTTGACCACCAACCAGGTGCAAGCATTGACGACGGCGCAAATGGTGGCGTTGACAACGGGTCAGATACCTAACTTGTTGACAAGCCAAGCAGCAGCACTGAATGCTGAACAAGTGGCTGCGCTGGAGACGGCAGACCTGACGAAGCTGACGACGGATCAAGTGCAAGCACTGACGACCGCGCAAGTGGCGGCATTGACGACGGGTCAGATAGTCAACTTGCTGACCAGCCAAGTGGCTGCGTTGAAAGACATTCAGGTCGCTGCCCTGGAGACGGCCGACTTGGCGAAGCTGACGACGGATCAGGTTCAAGCGCTGACAACCGCGCAAGTGGTGGCGCTGACAACGGTTCAAATGCCCAGCCTGTTGACAAGTCAAGTGGCTGCCCTGAAGGCAGACCAGGTGGCAGCGTTGGAAACATCCGATCTGACGAAATTGACAACCAACCAGGTGCAAGCCCTGACGACGGCGCAAGTGGTGGCGTTGACGACGGGCCAGATGCCCAACTTGTTGACGAGTCAACTGGCAGCGCTGATCGCTGACCAAGTGGCTGCGCTGGAAACGGCAGATCTGACAAAACTATCGGCCGACCAGGTCAAAGCCCTGACAACCGCGCAAGTGGTGGCATTGACCACAGACCAAGTGCCGAACCTGTTGACCAGCCAAGTGGCTGCATTGAAAGACACGCAAGTGTCCGCAATGGAAACAGCGGACCTGATCAAACTGACAACGGATCAGATACAAGCATTGACGACTTCGCAGGTTGTGGCGCTGACGACAGGTCAGGTTCCCAATTTGTTGACAAGCCAAATAGCAGCATTGAAATCTGACCAGATTGACGCTGCAGAGACTGTGGATCTGGTGACTTTGAGCACAGACCAAGTTCAGTCATTGACGACGGCACAGGTCGTGGCACTGACGACGAGTCAGGTGCCTAACTTGTTGACGAGTCAAGTCGCTGCACTCAAAGCAGACCAGGTGGCTGCACTCGAGACTGCAGATCTGACGAAGTTGACAACCAACCAGGTGCAAGCGCTGACGACAGCGCAAGTGGTGGCGTTGACGACCGACCAAGTGCCGAACCTGGTGACAAGCCAAGTCGCAGCCCTCAAAGCAGACCAAGTGGCTGCTCTGGAGACGGCAGACTTGACCAGGTTGACGACCAACCAGGTGCAAGCGCTGACGACGGCGCAAATGGTGGCGTTGACGACGGGCCAGATACCGAACCTGCTGACGAGCCAAGTGGCAGCACTGAAGGCTGAGCAAGTGGCTGCGCTGGAGACGGCGGACTTGACGAAGCTGACGACGGATCAGGTGCAAGCGTTGACGACGGCACAAGTGGTGGCGTTGACCACAGACCAGATGCCGAACCTGCTGACAAGCCAAGTGGCAGCACTGAAGGCTGAGCAAGTGGCTGCGCTGGAGACGGCGGACTTGACGAAGTTGACGACGGATCAGGTGCAAGCACTGACGACGGCGCAAGTGGTGGCTTTGACCACGGCT
>Ga0256309_1000081_pt1 | contig 16049 bp, 12 predicted proteins | sample ColtaT_FD_183678 | JGI IMG/M metagenome (GOLD analysis project Ga0256309, IMG submission 183678) | Metatranscriptome of freshwater microbial communities from Columbia River, Oregon, United States - Colum_Colum_RepA_8d (Metagenome... | ecosystem: Environmental > Aquatic > Freshwater > River...
ATCGACTTACCGCGGCCGCTTCGCTCCCACGCCCTCAGGCCCTCTGCATCTGGGCTCGCTCCTGACGGCGCTTGCCAGCTATCTGGAGGCCCGCCGGCACGGCGGCCGATGGCTGCTCCGGATCGACGATCTGGACACCCAACGCATCGCCGCTGGAGCCGAGGCGCAGATACTCCACCAACTCGAAAGTCACGGACTCGAATGGGACGGCCCGATCCGGCGCCAGTCCGAACACCTAGACGAGTACCAGGCGGCTCTGGATTCTCTACAACGTCAGGGAGCGCTGTACGGCTGCCGGTGCAGTCGGGCCGTGCTCGCCCAATCATCGCTTCCGGGCGCCGACGGGCCGGTTTACTCCGGGCACTGTCGCCAGCTTGGCCTGGTCGACGGCGATCTGGCACTGCGCGTCATCGTTCCCGGACAACAGCTGCGGTTTCTGGATGCTGGTCAGGGCATGCAGCATCGCGACTTGGCTCGCGACATCGGTGACTTCGTCGTGCGGCGCCGCGACGGCATTATCGCGTACCAGTTGGCTTGCGCCGTTGATGAACACGTCCAGATGATCAGCCATGTGGTGCGTGGCGCCGATCTGTTGGGTTCGACCTTCATGCAACTGCTATTGATGCAGCGGCTACGACTACGCGAGCCTCGCTACCACCACCTGCCGATCCTGGTAGATCGCGAGCAGCGCAAGTTAAGCAAGCAGAATCACGCCCTGGCCATTCACTCCGTCGATGCAGGGCTCAATTTGTTCCGCTGCTTGGAATGGCTCGGTCAGTCGCCTCCGCCTGCACTGCAAAAGGACCCGACTCGCCTGATCATCGGCTGGGCTTTGGCTCACTGGGATCTGTCTCAGGTCCCCCGCCAGGCGGCGATCGAGCCCCGAACTTTGTAGCCAGCGAGGCACTGGCCTATTCTTCACGCACTGCAACATAAAGCATGGCCACTGAATGACTGACGTCCGCATCATCAAGAAGTATCCGAATCGCCGCCTATACGACACGGAGATCAGCCGCTACATCACGCTTGAAGAGGTGCGGCAGCTGGTGCTCCAGAACATCCGTTTCCGTGTCGAAGACAAACGCAGCCATGAAGACATCACGCGGAGCATCCTGCTTCAAGTCATTGCCGAGCAGGAACAAGGTGGCGACCCGATCTTCACCACCGACCTGCTGATATTCATCCTGAGGGTCTACGGCGACCCGATGCAAGGCAGCATCAGCCGGTACCTGGAGCTATCCATTCGGCTCTTTTTGGATCAGCAGAGCAATTTCACCGAGCAGCTACGCGGCATGCTGGGGCAAGCTCAGCAACCGCTGCAGATGCTCAAAGAGCTCGCAGATCGTCAGGTGCCCATCTGGCGCAGCGTGCGAAAGGAATTTTTGAAGAACCTGAGCCGTCCCAAGCCGCCGCAAAGCTGAGCTTGGCATGTCACGTGCTTCAATCGTTGAAAGAGTCGGTCCAATACAAGCGCTACAGTACAGTCGTACACAATGTGACGCTTTTCTATTGACGGATAGGTAAGTTAGCGATACAGTTCAATTCACCAGCGCCCATAACGCCAAAGCCCGACAACATCGGGCGACGTTGTCGGGCTAAGGGTCTCCTCCAGGAAGGCTACGCGCCTTCCTCGCACCTTGCCCCCGGAATCCGGGGGTTCTTTTTTTGGCGGGCGTCTCGTGCGATGAATGCCGAGATATCTATTTAGTTGATACCCGCGATAGGCTGAAATGATTGTGCCTAGTCCAGACTGATGAATCAAGCTTTTTTGACACATTCGTGTGTTTTTTCGGCCAATCGACCCCAGCAGCGACCATAACGCACCCAATAGTCGTTGACACACTGGTAAGTTATCCGTATATTGCACTGCAACAAGACGCGAATCAGCAGCAGCGGCCAAGTCCGAGCGCGATTCCAGTCTAGAGTCTCCTCCAGGAAGGCTTCGCGCCTTCCTCGCACCTTGCCCCCCGGCCTCCGGGGGGTTCTTTTTTTGTGCGCCGTTTTTTGCGATGTCAGCTCGGCTCATTTATGCCGAGCATCAGCGTCAGCTTCCGTCAGCCCTGCCGCTGCAACCGGCAGTCGACGTCTCACGACAACGTCATGCGGTAAAAGAAAACCCGCGGATCTTTCGATCCGCGGGTTTCTTACGACTAGCGTGTCTCGGTCCGGCTATTACTCGGCCAGGTCGACTGCCTTCATCGACAGCCGCACGCGACCCTGCTTGTCAACCTCGAGCACCTTGACCTTGACGATCTGACCTTCCTTGACCACATCCTCGACCTTTTCGACGCGCTTGTCGGCGAGCTGCGAGATGTGAACCAGACCATCCTTGCCGGGCAGGATCGTGACGAAAGCACCGAAGTCCATCAGCTTGGCGACCTTGCCTTCGTAGATGGCGCCAACTTCGACGTCCTTGGTCAGCGAGTCGATTCGAGCGATGGCAGCATCAGCAGCCTGCTTGGTGATGGCCGCAATCTTGATCGTTCCGTCATCGGCGATGTCGATCGAGGTCCCGGTTTCTTCAGTGATGCTGCGGATCGTGACGCCACCCTTGCCGATCACTTCGCGGATCTTGTCGGGGTGAATCTTGATCGTGGTGATGCGCGGCGCAAAGCTCGACATCTCCTTGCGCGGCTCGGGCAGAACCTGATCCATCTGATCCAGGATGTGCAGCCGGGCTTCCAACGCCTGAGCCAGCGCCTGCTTCATGATCTCGCCGGTTACGCCGGTGATCTTGATATCCATCTGCAGCGCGGTGATGCCATTGCGCGAGCCGGCCACCTTGAAGTCCATGTCGCCGAGGTGATCTTCGTCGCCAAGGATGTCGGTCAGCACCGCATATTGGCTGCCTTCGAGGATCAGACCCATCGCGACGCCCGCGACCGGCGCCTTGATCGGCACACCCGCATCCATCAGTGCCAGGCACGAGCCGCACACCGATGCCATCGACGATGACCCGTTCGATTCGGTCACTTCGGACACGACGCGCACGACGTACGGGAAATCCGTCTCGAGATCGGGCATCACACCGGCAACACCACGCTTGGCGAGCCGGCCGTGGCCGATTTCGCGGCGCTTGGGCGCATTCAGACGACCGGTTTCGCCGACGCTGTACGGAGGAAAGTTGTAATGCAGCATGAACGCATCGCGCCACTCGCCTTCGATGCTGTCGACGAGCTGGGCATCTTTGCCGGTGCCCAGCGTCGCGACCGCCAGCACCTGCGTCTCACCACGCGTGAACAGCGCGGAACCATGCGTGCGCGGCAGCACGCCGGCACCGATGCTGATCGGACGGACCGTGCGGGTATCGCGGCCGTCGATACGCGGATGGCCGCCGATGATGCGGTTGCGAACGACGCGCGCTTCCAGATTGAAGAACGCGTCCTTGACCGCGCCTTCATCGAAGCGAGCGTTGTCACCCGAGCAAAGCGCAGCAATGATGTCCTTGCGCACCGCGTCCACAGCGTCGTGACGGGCCGACTTGTCGGTGACTGCGTAGGCCGAGACGACACGCGCCTCGTAAGCGTTGATCGCGGTGGTCAGCTCGGTCGCTTCCGCGGCCGGCTGCCAGTTCCAACGGGGGCGGCCGGCTTCGGCGACCAGCTCGTTGATCGCATTGATCGCGACCTGCATTTCAGCGTGGCCGAACAACACGGCGCCGAGCATCACATCTTCCGGCAGCTGCTTGGCTTCGGACTCCACCATCATCACGGCCGTCGCGGTACCGGCCACAACCAACTCCAGCTCCGAGGTCTTGAGCTGCGTGGCCGTCGGATTGAGGATGTACTGACCGTTGGCATAGCCAACCTTGGCTGCAGCGATCGGGCCCTGGAACGGAACACCCGACAACGCCAGCGCCGCCGAAGCGCCCAGCATCGCCGGAATATCACCTTCGACTTCCGGATTGAGCGACATCACCATCGCGACGATCTGGATTTCGTTGTAGAAACCCTCGGGGAACAGCGGGCGGATCGGACGGTCGATCAAGCGCGACGTCAGTGTTTCGCGCTCGGTCGGGCGACCTTCGCGCTTGAAGAACCCACCCGGGATACGACCGCCGGCATAGGTACGCTCCATGTAGTCAACCGTCAGCGGGAAGAAATCCTGACCGGCTTTGGCTTCTTTCTTGGCGACGACAGACACCAGCAAAACGGTGTCGTCGACATTGATCATCACGGCGGCCGTCGCTTGGCGAGCAACGTGTCCGGTTTCGATGGTCACATTGTGAGAGCCGTACTTGAAGCTCTTCTTGATCGGTGTCGCGGGGGTGGCGGGAATCGCCATAGGAGTGCTCACTTTTCTAGTTTGAAAGCTCAGGAGCGCATTGCGCTGCGCCTGCTGGGACGACCAGGAACTGCGGAAACGACAATGGGGTCATGCGCAATGCCAGCCCGCGGCGATGGACTCGCCTTGCGGACCGGGCATCGCATGACCCCACGGGTGAAGCGGGAACGCGACCGGCTGGATCAGCGGCGCAAGCCCAGATCACCGATCAGCTTGGTGTAGCGCGCTTCGTCCTTGCGCTTCAGATAATCCAGCAGACTGCGACGCTGGTTGACCATCTTCAGCAGGCCGCGGCGGGAATGGTGATCCTTCGCGTTCTTTTCGAAGTGGCCGGAGAGGTCGGCAATGCGGGCGGACAGCAGGGCCACCTGGACTTCCGGGGAGCCGGTATCGCTCTTGCCGCGCGCGTACTTCTCGACGACGCTGGCTTTCTGTTCAACGCTGAGGGTCATTCTAAAAAACTCCGAAAACGTGTCTAAAGCTCTAACAAAGTCCGTAATTGTAGCCTCCCTGGGAGGCAGTCACAAGTCGCGGCGTCAATCAGGCGCCGGCAGCAGCCAACGCTCTGGTGCCAGAAGGCCATCATCAAGGACGCGAGCCATTCCGCAGAGCCGGTCGCGTGCGTCAACCACCGCGATCCGTCCCGACGATAGCCCGGGAATTCGCAAGCGACGCCCTCCCAACAGCAGCGCCAATTGCGTTTCGTCAGCCTGCCAGCGTGGCCAATCGGCAAGACCGGCCAACGGCGGCGTCAACAGCGCGTCCAAAGCCGGCTGCCCCTGCTCTGCCGCATGATGCAGTGCTTCGAAACTGAGCATCGGCGTCGGTGCCGCAAACGGACTGGCGCCGATGCGCCTCAATGCCCCGAGATGCGCCTGCTGTCCGACGGCTGCCGCAATGTCTTCCGCTAACGTACGGATGTAGGTGCCCTTGGAGCACACGATATCCAGATCCAATCGTCCGGAAGCGTAGTCGATGACCTCCAGGCGATGAATCATGATCTCCCGCGCCGGCCGGTCGACCTCCTGCCCTGCACGCGCCAGGTGATAAAGCGGCTGGCCTTGATGCTTCAGCGCCGAGTGCATCGGCGGAACCTGTGATATCGGGCCGCGAAACCGCGGAAGTACATTTTGAATGTGCTCGAGCGTCACGTCTGACGGGTCGGATTGCTCCCTGACCTGTCCTTCGCCGTCGCCGGTCGTCGTGCTGACGCCTAGTACGACGCTGGCGTGATAGTGCTTGTCACCGTCGAGCAGCAAGCCACACAACTTGGTGGCTTCCCCAAAGCAGACCGGCAACAAACCCGTCGCGAGCGGGTCGAGGCTTCCTGTATGGCCCGCGCGCTCTGCGTTGTAGAGCCTGCGGACGCGCTGCAAAGCCTCGTTAGAACTAAGGCCTAACGGCTTGTCGAGCAGCAGGATGCCGTCGATACGCCGCCATTTGGATCGAACCCGCCGCCGATTCACGCTTCGCTGTTGTCTTCGCCGTCGCGATTGCGAGCATTGCCCTCATCGCTACGAATCGCTTCTCGTATGACCTGACTCACACGCGTGGCTTGCACCAACTGCATGTCGCCAACGAAATGCAAAGCCGGGATATGTCGCAACTTTAGACGGCGACCCAAGCCGAAACGGAGACGGCCACTGGCGTGGTTCAGCACCTTGGCCGCTTCCGGAATGCGCTCGTCTTCGCCCATCACGCTGATGAAAACACTCGCATTGCGCATGTCGGGCGACGAATCGACGCGAGTCACCGTGACGTTGCTAACGCGCGGGTCGGTCAGCTCGTCGCGAATCAACCCCGTCAGCTCACGCTGAAGTTGGATGTTGATTCGCGACTTTCGGGAGTATTCCTTCGGCACCGGCCCTCGACTCAGATCTGGTTCGTACAGCTCAAGCGTCGGCCTTGACGGTGCGGCGGACTTCGATGCGCTGGAAGCACTCGATCTGGTCACCCGCCTTGACGTCGTTGTAGTTCTTCACGCCGATGCCGCATTCGGTACCGGCTTCGACCTTCTGAACGTCATCCTTGAAGCGGCGCAGCGACTCGAGCACACCCTCGTACACGACCGTCTGGTTACGCAGCACGCGGATCGGCAGGCTCTTCTGCACCGAGCCCTCGATGACCAAGCAGCCGGCGATGTTGCCGAGCAGCGAGCTGCGGAACACATCGCGAACCTGGGCGATGCCAACGATCTGCTCGCGCGTCTCGGTACCGAGCAGGCCAGCGATCGCACTGCTGACGTCGTCGATCACCTCGTAGATGATCGAGTAGTAACGAACATCGACGCCGGAATCCTGAATGCGCTTACGAGCCTGACTATCGGCACGGACGTTGAAGCCGATGATGATCGCCTTGGACGCCAGTGCCAGATCGACGTCGGACTCGCTGATACCGCCGATGCTCGAGGTCAGCACGTTGACCTTCACCTCGGCGCTGGGCAGCTTGCGCAGTGCGTCGGACAAGGCTTCTGCCGAGCCCTGCACGTCCGTCTTGATCATCAGGTTCAGCTGCTTGGCATCCGGGCCTGCGCCGTCGCCCATCTGCGCGAAGATCTGATCCATGCGCACCGCCTGCGACGAGGCCAGCTTCTGCTCGCGCATCTTCGACTCGCGCAGCAACGCCAGTTCGCGGGCCTTGCGCTCGTCGGCAACCACGACGACGTCGTCGCCGGCATCGGGCACGCCCGACAGACCGAGCACCGCAACCGGAATCGACGGACCCGCTTCTTTAACGGGGCGCCCCGCTTCGTCGAACATTGCGCGGACGCGGCCAAAGTGCGGGCCGGTCAGAATCACGTCGCCCTGCTTCAGCGTGCCGGCGCGCACCAGCACGGTCGCCACCGGACCCCGTCCCTTCTCCAAAGAGGATTCCACGATGGTGCCGCGAGCGGGCACGTCGATCGGCGCCTTCAGTTCCAGCACTTCGGCCTGCAACAGGATCGCGTCGAGCAGGTCATCGATGCCCTGCCCGGTCATCGACGAAACGCCGACGATCTGTACGTCACCACCGAAGTCTTCGGACACGACTTCTTCCTTCAACAGGTCATTCTTGATGCGGTCAACCTTGGCGTCGTGCTTGTCGATCTTGGTGACCGCCACGACCATCGGCGCGCCTGCGGCGCGTGCATGCTGAATCGCTTCACGCGTTTGCGGCATCACGCTGTCGTCGGCCGCAACGACCAGCACGACGATGTCGGTGATCTGCGCGCCGCGAGAACGCATGCGGGTAAACGCGGCGTGACCCGGAGTGTCGAGGAAGGTGATGACACCTTTCTCGGTCTTCACATGGTATGCGCCGATATGCTGAGTAATGCCACCCGCCTCACCGGCTGCGACACGCGTTTTGCGGATGTAGTCGAGCAATGAGGTCTTGCCGTGGTCGACGTGTCCCATGATCGTCACCACTGGCGCACGAATCACCTGCGGGACATCCAGCTGCACGCCGGCGACAGCCTGCACCAAGCTGTCTTCGATATCGGTGGCCTTGCTAAGCCGAACCTTGTGGCCGAGTTCCTCGACCATCAGCGCAGCGGTGTCCTGGTCGATCGTTTGATTGATCGTCGCCATGACGCCGTTCTTCATCATGATCTTGATCAGCTCGGTCGCCTTGACCGCCAGGCGATTGGCGAGCTCGCCGACGCTGATCGCTTCGGGCACTTCGACTTCGCGAACCACGGGCGCCATCGGCCGCTCGAACGTATGCGCGTTATCGACGCGCACCTGTCCGGTGGGCTTGCGCTTCTTCTTGTCGCGCTTGCCGCCCTTGCCTTCTGCAATGTGCAGCTCCGTACGACCACGACCGCGATCACGATCGCGATCACTGGTGGTTGTCGTCGGAGCCGGTCGATCGGCCACTTTCTTCACAGCCGCTGTCGGAGCCGCGACCGGCGGCGGAGGCGGATTGGCCGCCATCAAACGCGCCGCCTCGGCCGCACGGGCGATGTTTTCCTGCGCACGCCGCCGCGAATTCTCAGCGTCCATGCGGGCACGGTAGATCGGGTCCGACTTCATCCGCTCCAGGTGCTCGAGGCGGACGCGTTCCGCTTCATCCTGTTCGGCCTTGGCCTTGGCCGCCGCTTCGATACGGGCTTGTTCCGCCGCAGCAGCTGCAATCCTCTGCGCCTCGGCCTCGGCTTCGGCTCGCGCCTTGGCCTCCGGGTCCTCAACGGGAGCGGGCTCGGACTCCGGCTGGACTTCAACGACCGCCTCGTCCGTCGTCACCGCAACATCGTCGATCGGAGTCGGATGGTCAGAGTGCGCGACCTCGTCGACTGCAATCTGCACCGCTTCGTCGATTGGACCCGCAACGTGCGGCGAGCTGACTTCTTCGATATCCGACTGCAGGAACGTCCGCTTCTTCCGAACTTCGATGCTGACGGTTTTCGTCGGTGCGCCGCGGGCGCCGCCAAGGCGGAGCTCGGTGGTTTCTTTACGCTTGAGCGTGATCGACGGACGCGGCGCGCCCGGCACCGCGGAACCGCTGGCACCGACTGACGGCGCTCCTACGGGTGCCCGGGTCTTGGTGCGCAGATAGCCCAGCAACGCCAGCTTGTCGGCGCCGCTGATCGGCGACTTGGCGTTGTCGACGGAGACGCCCGCTTCCTTGAACTGCATGAGCAACTCGGCGACCGGCCGCTTCAGCTCATCTGCGAAATCTTGAACGGTAATGGACATGAATCCTCGTCTCGTATCGGGTGCGCCAGGTCAGGCGTACAGCTTCTGACGTGCGGCCATGATCAGCGCTTGGGCGCGGTTCTCGTCGAGCTGCACGGTCTCGAGCAGCTCGTCGGTCGCCAGATCGGCTAGGTTTTCGGCGGTGATGATGCCGGCCTCGGCGAGCAGGTAGGCGGTTTCTTCGTCCATACCGTTGATCGCCAGCAGATCATCAGCGGGCTTGACCGAGGCGGCGCGCTCGGCCTTGGCGATGGCCTTGGTCAACAGCACGTCACGCGCACGGTTGCGAAGTTCCTCGACGATGGATTCGTCGAATTCTTCAATCTTCAGCAACTCTTCGGTCGGCACGTAGGCCACTTCCTCGAGACTGGTGAACCCTTCGTCGACCAGCACACCGGCCAACTCGGCATCGACATCGAGTTCCTGCATGAAGACATCGAGGATGCCGCGGTTCTCTTCGTCCTTCTTGGATTCCAGGTCACCGGTCGTCATCACGTTCAGCGTCCAACCGGTCAGCTCGGATGCCAAGCGGACATTCTGGCCGCCCCGTCCGATGGCCTGAGCCAGCTTGTCCTCGGCAACACCGATCGACATGCTGTGCGCGTCTTCGTCGATGACCACGTTTTCCACTTCAGCCGGCGACATCGCGTTGATGACGAACTGCGCGGGATTCTCGTCCCACGGCACGATATCGACGCGCTCACCCGCCAATTCGTTGGACACACTCTGAACGCGCGATCCACGCATGCCGACGCAGGCGCCGACCGGATCGATACGCTTGTCCTTGGCTTGAACGGCAATCTTGGCGCGCAGCCCGGGATCACGAGCAGCGCCCTTGAGTTCGATCAACCCCTGCGCGATTTCCGGCACTTCAAGCTTGAACAACTCCATCAGGAATTGCGGCAAGGTGCGGGACATGAACAGCTGCGGGCCGCGGACCTGGGGTCCGACGTCGTACAGATATCCACGGATACGGTCGCCTGGACGGGCCGGCTCGCGCGGAATCATGTGCTCGCGCGGAATGATGGCCTCAGCGCTGCCACCAAGATCCACGATCACAGCCCCGCGCTCGAGGCGCTTGATCAGACCGGTCAACAGCTCGCCGATGCGATGCTTGTAGGCTTCCACCACTTGGGCGCGCTCAGCCTCGCGCACCTTCTGCACGATGACCTGCTTAGCGCGCTGTGCACCGATGCGGCCAAAGTCGATTGAATCGATCTTCTGCTCGATGACCTCGCCCGGCTCGATATCCGGATAGTCCTTGCGGGCATAGCTCAGCTTGATTTGACGCTCGGGGAACTCGAAGTCTTCGCTATCGTCCTCAAGCACCGTCCAGCGGCGATACGACTCGTAGTCGCCAGTGTTCTGATCGATCGACACGCGAACGTCCGACTCGTCGCCGTAACGCTCCTTGGTCGCCGACGACAAGGCTGCCTCAAGCGCAGCAAAGATGGTCTCTTTATCGACGCCTTTCTCGTTCGAGACGACGTCGGCCATCAGCAGGATGTTTTTGTTCACGGCTTCCCCTTGTCAAAATCCGGGATCAGTCGGGCTCGTTCGATCGTCGCGTACGGCAGCACGACGTCGCCAAGTTCGGTGGTAAGAGTGACGGCCTCATCGCTGGAACCGGCGATCACTCCGGTGTAGCGCTTGCGACCGTTGACGGGAGCCAGTAGTTGCACCCGCGCTTCCTCGCCCGCGAAGCGGACGAAATGTTCCGGGCGTGTCAACGGACGGTCCAGCCCTGGAGACGAGACCTCTAGCTGGTAGGGCGAACTGATAGGGTCCTCTACATCAAGGACGCCCGCCACTTCACGACTCACGGCCGTGCAGTCTTCGACGGTGATACCTTCAGGAGAATCAATGAACAGGCGCAACATTGCGTAGCCGGTCGACGGAGCAAACTCCAGCAACACCAGCTCGTAACCCAGATCCGTGATGACCGGTTCCAGAAGCTCCTGCAGACGATCTCTCAGCAAACCCGCTCTCCTGCGTCACGAGGACGCCTCACCACATGTTCCAGACGTCAAAATAAAAAAAGGCCCACAAGGGGCCTGGCTCCAACACAATAAATTGGTAGCGGGGGCAGGATTCGAACCTACGACCTTCGGGTTATGAGCCCGACGAGCTGCCAGACTGCTCCACCCCGCACCAGACAGACGACTAGTATAGAGCCTTGTGCTCGACACTGCAATCTGAAAACCGCTTTGAAACACCAGCATACGACCGAAACCGCGAACCAAACCTCAACCAAATCATGGTGCCGACGTCGAGACTCGAACTCGAACAGGTTTCCCCGCTACCACCTCAAGGTAGTGCGTCTACCAATTCCGCCACGTCGGCACGGACCGGTGAGGGCGCGCATCTTAACGTCACAAAACCGGTTTGTCTCGGCTTTTTTATCAAACTTGAAACTTTGAGCAAGCAGCGACGGCGAGCCGCTGCTCGCGGAGTGCAAATCGCTTACTCAGGAACCTTCGGCGCCTCGGGCTGAGCGCTATCGCCAGCCGGCGCGGCTACCGGTGCTTCGTCCGGAATGCTGACCTGAGCCGGCTCGGCTTGAGCCGGTACCGTGTCGACAACGCTCGCCGGAGCGGTTCCCCGGCCGCCAACCCAATAGGCCAGCGCGAGGCTGGACACAAAAAACACGAAGGCCAGCCCTGCCGTGACACGTGACAGAAAGTTGGCCGCGCCACGGGAACCGAACACGGTGCCGGAAGCGCCGCTACCAAACGCAGCGCCGGCATCGGCGCCCTTGCCGTGCTGGATCAGCACCAAGCCGATCAGCGCCACCGCGACAAGAACCTGAATGACAACGAGAAACGTGTGCATGCTAAAGATCCATCCTGAAGGTCCGCCGGAGCGGACAACTGACTGCTTGAGTTAGAGGCTGTGCGGCGCGGACAAGGCCTGCGCAGCATCCGCGATCGCCATGAAGTCGGACGCTTTCAGAGCGGCGCCGCCGATCAGGCCGCCGTCGATGTCGGCGCCGGCGAAGAGCTCGGCCGCGTTATCCGCCTTGCAGCTCCCGCCATACAACAGCCGGGTCGAGCCCGCGATGGTAGCATCCTGGGCCGCCAGCAAACCACGAATGAACGCGTGAGCCGTCTGGGCCTGGGCCGGCGTCGCCGTCTTGCCGGTGCCGATCGCCCATACCGGCTCGTAGGCCACGACGGCAGCCCCGAACGATGCGATACCGCATCTTGCGATGACCGCGGCCAGTTGCTCACGCAGAACGGCCTCGGTCTGCCCCGCTTCGCGCTGCTCCAAGGTCTCGCCGATACACAGGATCGGGATCAGCCCTAGAGCCTGTGCCGTGCTGAATTTGTCGGCGACGAGCTGATTCGTTTCACCGTACAACGAACGGCGCTCCGAGTGACCCACCAATACATAACGACAGCCAAGCTCGGTCAACATGGCCCCATGCGTCTCACCGGTGAATGCACCCGGCTTGATCTGCTCGCTGAGGTTCTGGGCACCCAGACTCACGCCGACCGGCAGCGCGGCGCGAACCGAATCCAAGTAGACCGCCGGAGGACACACCAGCAGTTCGACACGATCGACACTGCCGACACGAGCTGCGATGCCGCTAAGCAGTTCCGCATTGGCCGCACGGGAACCGTTCATTTTCCAGTTGCCGGCAACGAGATATTGGCGAGTCATTGAAGTTCCGTATGAGTTAAAACGATGAGTTGTGACTAGACGCTGCAAGCTTTGCGCACGCTGTCGGCGATCGCGTCGGCCTCGGCCTGAGCGGCGCTCGCGTCACGGGCTTCGACCATCACGCGGATCAGCGGCTCGGTGCCCGAAGCCCGCAGCAGAACCCGGCCAGACTCGCCGAGTCGGGCTTCACTGATCTGCACGGCGTGGCGTACATCATCGCGCTCAAGTACCGGTGCGGCCTTGCCCGTTACGGGAACATTGATCAGCACTTGCGGACACTTGTGCAGCCCGGCGACCAGTTCGGACAAGGGCACGCCGAAGTCGCGCATCGCCGCGAGAACCTGTAAGGCCGTGATGATGCCGTCCCCGGTGCTGGAGACGTCCAGACACAGGGTGTGGCCTGACGTCTCGCCGCCCAGCGAGGCGCCGTGTCGACGCATCTGCTCGAGCACGTATCGGTCGCCCACCTTGGCCCGCAGCAGGTCGATGCCGAGAACGCCCAGGGCCTGCTGAAGACCCAGATTGCTCATCAGCGTGCCGACCACAGGCCCCGTTAGCGCCTGACGAGACTGCCGGTGACGTGCGATCGCGAACAAAATCTGATCACCGTCGACGGCCTGCCCGTGTTCGTCGACCATCAGACAGCGGTCGGCATCGCCATCGAATGCAATGCCGAGATGCGCGCTACGCTCCACGACCGCGGACTTCAGCATCGCCAGATGGGTCGAGCCACAGTCGCGGTTGATGTTCAGTCCGTCGGGCTTGTCGCCGATCACGTGCACGGTGGCACCGAGCTTCCGCAGCACCTCGGGACCGACCTGGTAGGCGGCGCCGTTGGCGCAGTCGACCACCATCGTCAGGCCGGTGAGGTCGCCTCCACGATACCCGTCAGTGCAGTAGCGAACGTAGCGCTGCGAAGCATCGACCAAGCGGCGCACCGGACCCAAATACTCGGGCTCAACACACTGAAGGTCGCGCTCCAGCCAGTCTTCAATCTCATGCTCGATGGCATCACTGAGCTTGTCGCCATCGGCAGAAAAAAACTTAACGCCGTTATCGTGATGTGGATTGTGCGACGCACTGATCACAACACCCGCTTGAGCCCCAACGTCGCGGGTCAGAAACGCAACGGCAGGCGTCGGCAACGGACCCAGCAGGCTGACCCTGACACCAGCGGCCGACAGACCGGCCTCGAGAGCGGATTCGAACATGTAACCCGACCGTCGCGTGTCCTTGCCGATCAGAACATGAGCGCCGGGGTCGCGTGCGAGCACCCGACCCGCCGCCCAACCCAGCTTCAATGCAAATTCGGGCGTCATCGGCGACTTGCCGACGTGGCCGCGAATGCCATCGGTTCCAAAATACTGTCTGCTCATCCTGCCTTTTGTGTCGCTCGGGTTACGGCGGAGGCGAACCTTACCGCCTCGACCGTCGCGCGTACATCGTGGGCGCGAATGATAGACGCTCCTTGCCAGACTGCCAGCGTGGCGGCGGCAACGCTGGCATGCAGACGTTCGCCGACATTCAGGCCCAGCAACTGCTGAAACATCGATTTTCGCGACAAACCGGCAAGCAACGGCGGGCCAAGTTCGACGAGATCCGGCAACTCGGCCAGCAACTGCAGGTTGTGCTCCAACGTCTTGCCGAAACCAAAACCGGGGTCCAGCACGACGCGCTCAACAGGAATACCGGCATCGACACAGGTGTCGAGTCGCTGTTGCAGAAACCGGCGCACATCGGTGGTGACGTGTTGATAACAGGGCGCCTGCTGCATCGTCTGCGGCTCGCCCTTCATGTGCATCAAGCAAACAGCGACGCGGTGCCGCGCGGCAACTTCGACGGCACCCGGCGCCAACAGCGCTCGCACATCGTTGATCAGGTCGGCGCCAGCAGCACAGGCAGCGTCCATGACTTCAGGCTTCAGCGTATCGATCGAAATCCAGACGGGATGAGTCCCGCGGAGCCGTTCGATCACCGGAAGAACTCGATCAATCTCTTCGGAAATCGATACCGGCAACGCTCCGGGCCGGGTCGATTCGCCACCGACATCGATGATCAAAGCGCCCTCGCCGATCATCCGCTCCGCTTGCGCCAGCGCCAGGTCGACGGAAACGAAGCGACCGCCATCGGAGAACGAGTCCGGTGTGCAGTTAAGGATGCCCATGACCACAGGCTCGGCGAGGTCCAGCACCCGTTCGCGCGACACCAGTTGCAGCGGCTTGTTCTGCGGCAAGTAGACCGACTCCATCAAGCAAGAGGCCGGCTCGGGGCCGGCCTCTCTAACGACGACAGCAAAAACGACTTACGGGGGCGAGCCCGCCGGCCGCGGAGTCGTCGACGGCGGCATCGCACTGGCACCCGAACCACTGCTACGCGGCGGCGGGTTGGAGCGCGGCCCACCATCGGTCCAGCTCTCCGGCGGACCCGGCGTGCGGCCGGCCATGATCGCGGCGATCTGCTCGCTGTCGATCGTCTCGTACTTCAGCAAGGTCTCGGCCATGATGTGCAGCTTGCCCAGGTTGTCTTCGAGGATCGTCTTGGCACGGGCGTAGTTGCTTTCGATAACGCCACGAACTTCCTGATCAATCGCGTACGCCGTGTCGTCGGAGACGTTCTTCGTCTGCGTCACGCTCTTGCCCAGAAACACTTCGCCGTTGTCGTCGGAATAAGCCAGCGGCCCCAGCTTGTCGGACATACCCCACTTGGTAACCATGTTGCGGGCGATTTCCGTCGCGCGCTCGATGTCGTTCGAGGCCCCCGTGGTGATCTTGTCCATGCCGAAGATGATCTCCTCGGCAATACGTCCGCCAAACAGCGAGCAGATCTGGCTGTTGAGCCGCTCCCGCGTGTAGCTGTAACGGTCCTCTTCCGGCAGAAACATCGTCACGCCGAGGGCGCGACCACGCGGAATGATCGTGACCTTGTAGACCGGGTCGTGATCCGGAACGGTCAACCCCACGATCGCGTGGCCGGCCTCGTGATACGCGGTCAGCTTCTTCTCGCTCTCGGACATGACCATCGACCGGCGCTCGGCGCCCATCATGATTTTGTCCTTGGCCTTTTCGAAGTCGTCGTGGTCGACCAGACGCTTGTTGGCGCGAGCGGCAAACAACGCCGCTTCATTGACCAGATTCGCCAAGTCGGCACCAGAGAAACCGGGCGTTGCGCGGGCAATGATCTCGGGCTTGACGTTCTCGGCCAGCGGCAGCGCCCGCATGTGGACCTTGACGATTTGCTCGCGGCCACGGACGTCGGGCAGCGGCACCACAACCTGCCGATCGAAGCGACCCGGACGCAGCAGCGCGGGATCGAGCACGTCCGGGCGGTTGGTAGCGGCGATGACGATCACACCTTCGCTGCCCTCAAAGCCGTCCATCTCGACCAGCAACTGATTCAGGGTCTGCTCGCGCTCGTCGTGACCGCCAC
>Ga0256309_1000084_pt1 | contig 15878 bp, 12 predicted proteins | sample ColtaT_FD_183678 | JGI IMG/M metagenome (GOLD analysis project Ga0256309, IMG submission 183678) | Metatranscriptome of freshwater microbial communities from Columbia River, Oregon, United States - Colum_Colum_RepA_8d (Metagenome... | ecosystem: Environmental > Aquatic > Freshwater > River...
CTTTCCCCGCTCGCACCACCTGATCGATCGCGGCGAGCGTTGTCTCCGGTGGCACTTCACGATCTGGCCAATGGATGATGTAGAGGTCGATGTAATCAGTTTGCAGGCGCCGCAAACTGCGATCGACTTCTCGCAGAATGTGTGTTGCCGACAACCCGCGATCTTGCGGGCCAGGACCTACAGGAGCACAAACCTTCGTGGCCACGACCGCCTTGTCTCGCCGCCCAACAAGGGCTTTGCCAACGATCTCTTCTGCGACGCCACCCGAACTGCCGAGATAGCGTGCGTAGCCTTCGTAGACGTTGGCCGTGTCGATGAAGTTGATCCCCAAATCCATCGCCGCATGTGTCAGCCGAATCGCATCAGCCTCCGCAACGGGAGTCCCAAAGGTCATCGTTCCCAAACAAACCGGAGACACGAGCAAACCGCTCGAACCAAGATTGCGGTACTGCATGAGATCAAACTCCAAAATGCAGAGGTTTCAAGTTCGCACTGGTCTGTAGATGAATTCACAAGAATTCATTCTTAGAGAGCAACACGCTGAGTTCTTGCGATCCAGCTAAAAACGCAACTTGTTACGAGAATCAAGTTCAAAGGTCGTCGTTCGATTTGATCGAAAGCTGAACCTTCGCCATACCGGCCGCGGCTCCAGCGTCCATGACCATGACGAGCGTGCCGTGACTGGCGTCTGGACTGCCATTGATCTTCAGCGTCTTAGAGCCAGAGCCGCTGCGGGCGAGATCGGTCAGCTTGTCTCGCAGGTCGCGATCAGAGGCCATCATAACGTCATCGACATGGACCACATCTTTCTCGTCGATGCGCACGGTCACAACGTCGCTGTCGCCATCGGAGGATGAACTCGAAGAACTTCCCGCCCCCGCTTGTTCTGGTCGAGGCATCGGGATCGCTGGCTTCAGCGTGTAGAGCGAGGTCATCAAAAAGAAGATCAGCAAAAAGAAGACGATATCCACCATCGCCGTCATATCGACGAGGTCGTGGTATTCCTTCTTGGGCGGTTTATGAATTCCTTCGTCGTGGTCGTCTTCATCATCGTGATCGTCGTCGTCATGGTCAGCGGCAAGCTCCGGGACCGAGAGCGTCGTGCGACAGTTCGGGCATCGCGCGCGACGTCCCGCAGCAGTTTCAGGAACTGCCAGAGGCTTGCCACAAGAGATGCATTCAAACTCAATCAACATGACGATTCACGTCTCACTTCTTGACGTTTTCCAAAACACCGACATACAGCTTGGAGCCTTCTACTTTCCCTGCCGCTCCCGCGAGCCTCGAGATGTCGCGGAGCTTCACCGCTTTTTCCGCTCGAATCACGATGTCAGCCCGGCTGTCGCGAACACCCTTCTCGACCGCCTTCTGAATGCTCTCCACTTGCTCATCAGGATCGGTCAACTTTCCCTTTTCGTCCCCGGCAGTGACGATCGACGACTTTCCGTCTGGTGCGACCACAATGACGATCGGAACCGATTTGCTCTCGTCGATTGCGACCACATGGCTCGCCAGCGGCAGGTCAATCTCCGGCGCGATCGCCGTCAACGACGTGACGAGAAAGTAGATATTCATCATGAAGACGAGATCGACCATTGGCGTAAAATCGACGTCGGTGCCGCCACCGGGAGCCGCTCGACGCGGAGCAATCCCCTTCGCACCCAATGGATTGGGAGCTGTTGTGGGTGCTGCATCACCGCCACCACCGCCTGCCATGATCTTGCCTTCTGAAAAGCGAACTCTAAAAGACTTGTCTTCGACTTTTAGTAACGGACATCACTCGCTCCACCGAGCTTGCCTCGGTGGTTCTGGACCTTTGCACGACGAGTCTGATTGTTCAATCGTTGTGCTTCGTAGTGCAGAGCCCGATACCACTGAGACAAGCTCAGTGGGGTGGGACATCTCGAGACACAGATTTAGACATGCACACCGCGCGACTTTTGTTTGACCGGCTTGAAGTGTTCGAGCAATCGCATGACACCCGACGTCAGTCCGTCCTGAAGTTGTCGTGTTTTGATGTTGATGCCGTTGAGCAGATAGCCGTAGGGGATCGCAGTCGCGAGTCCCATCGCCGTACAAATCAACGCGACAGCGATTCGATCGGCGATCGTGTGAGCTTCGACTTTTGCACCGGAGCCGATTTCACCGAACGCCGCCATCATGCCGAGCACCGTCCCGAACAATCCCCACAGCGGACCAGTACGAATGGAGGCTGCGATCCAACTGACTCGCGATTCGATGTCGCTGAAGATGTCCCGTTGCATCAGTTCGCTGACGTATTGTTTGAGCTGGTCGTAGCCCATGCGACGATTTGAGACTGCGGCAAATGTCAGTTGTGGCAACGCCCGCTGATCACCGTCGCAGAGGTCTTCGATCTCCGAATACTCTCCCGCCTTCAAGTGGTCGAGCACCGTCTCAAGGAAGTCCACCTGCTGAGCCTCTTTGCGAAACCGCAACTTTCGCAACCGCAACGTTACCAGGATGACGCAGTACAAACCCAGCAGGAAGTTGGCCACCAGGAACAGGTAGGTCCAAGCTTCCAACATCTGTGCGATCTTATTGGCATTCATGATCGGTCTCGAAATTGATCCAGAGGGATGAAGTGATGAGTAGGACGATGATAGTCGTGCTGTCCGACATGGTCTATTAACTGGTTAGCGAATGAACTGTTTGACGTAGTCGGCTCCTAAACCGACCGTGTCGAAGTGGCGGCTACACATTTCAACCTTGGTGTGAACGTCGTCGTAACCACAGGCTTTGTTGTTTTCGTCGTAATAAATCAGAGCGCCACAAACGTGAAACAGAGTGATCATCTCGTCGTCGGAATCGACCGTCAGAGTGTGAATCTCACCGGGTGGTTCAAAGACGTAATCTCCCGCTTTCGCGATCCAGTTGTGTTCGAGGTATCGCCACGTCCCCTTAATGACATAGCCGTGGACCGGTGCTGGATGTCGATGTCGGCTGAGGACACCGGATCGACGGACTCGTAGAAGATTCACCCACTCGCCTTGAACAGTGTTGAGCAACAACGGACGAAACCAAATGTTTGGTGCTTGCGGCACCCACAGCCGTTCGTCATCAGGGATCGCTGTCGTGACGATGTCAGCGACAGCGAATTGCGGACGTTGAGAGTCTGCCATCATCATTCTGCCTTCGGTGTTTCTGACTTCTCGCCGGTCGTTTTGTCGTCGGGTTTCTTGGCTTCGGCTTCCGGTTTATCGTTCTCGCTCTTTGCGTCCTCTTTGGCTTCTTTCTTCTCATCGCTCGCCGGTTTGTCCTCTTTCGGCTTTTCTTCAGCGGCTGGCTTTTCATCCTTCTCCGCAGGCTTCTCTTCCGATTTTTCCGCAGGCTTTTCGTCTGCGGGTTTCTCGGTCGCAGTGGGCGTTTTCGGAGGTTCAGGCTTCGTCTGCGGCAATTCGGGGACGAGCGATTCGACGTGATACAGACTGCCGTCAGCAGCGATTGCCACCAGCAAGTTGCCGACTCGCATCGGACCATGCGTCATTGTTTGTCCGAGTGACAGCTTCTTTTCCAGCTTACCGGTCTTCGGGTTCAAGCGAAGAACATCGCCGTTCTGCTGAACCGCGATCAACGCGCTCTCGATCAACAACGGCGAACCGACGAGTCCGGTTCCGTTCAATTCATAGTTCCACAGCGGCAGCTTCGGCTGAGCCGCATCGAATGCAACCAGTTTTTGGCGACCGACTTCAGCCATCAATAGTGGTTCTTGCACCCATAACGGTTTCGAGGCAGGGCCACCAAGTGCGATCTCGGCTCGCGTTTCCATGGCGGTGATATCGAGCACTCGCATTGTCCCGGCAGCATCAACGGTCATCATTCTGCCCTTGTTGATGGTCGGGCTCACGTCGATCGGTTGTGGGAAGTCGATCGATGTGATGGTTTGGAAGAAGCACTTATCGCCCGTTCGAAACTGCAACTTTGAAAGCTTGCCGACGTTGTCGATGACGAAGAGAGAATCATCATCGATTGCCACTAGGTGTCGCCACTTTCGGGCCGGTGCGTCATCCGCCGTGTTCACAGGTGCCAGGAAATCGTCGCACGGAGCCCCCGCAGTTCGACCGGCCAACTTCAAGCGACCAGTGAGAGGCAACAAGATGCCCCCAGCAAAACGGAGCGGAGAACACTCCAGCGATTGGGTCAGAGCGACTTCAGTTTGCGGTTGCCCTGTCGGGCCAACGACCCAAATTTTCCCTTCCGCGCCACCGATCCAGACAGCGAGTCGGCCATCTGTCAGCGGAATCGCGTTGAGCGGATCGACTGCGTTTTCCGGAAGTTTCAATTGCTGTTCAGCGCGAGCCCGGAAGCCGCCGTTCGCAATTTCATTCGCGCTGATCAAGAACGTGTCACCGCCGTTCGAGGCACAGACGATTTGCCCGTCGGCACCAGCCGTCACAGCGATCAAACTCGAACCGACGATCGTCTTCCAGTTACTCTGCATCGACTCGCCGTCCGCCTGTGTGAGATGCACCGCTTGGCTGATTGGCAATTGGCGTCCGACATACAGCGAACGTCCGATCGCTTGAATTGGTTGCGTGCTCTGGCCGACAGCGACTTGCTGTTGATCAAGCTGCAACACGTCCGTTTTCAATTGCACCTTTCGCAGCGCGCCGATCGAGAGCCAGATTTGCCCGTCAGCGCCTGCGGAGAGATGCCCAGTACCAGAGAAATTGGTGGGAATTTGCAGTGTCGAAACAGGAGCCAGCGTTCGCTGATTCTTATCGTCCGAAACGTTGAATACAGACAACCGGGGGCCGCTGGATGTCACAAACAATTGGTTGCCGCGCAGAACCAGAGCGTCTCGAACATGCCCTTCAACTCGAACATCAGTGACATCCACCAAACGAGTTTGTGGGCTAGCTGCGTCAATCGCTCGCAAGCGAGACGAGTCTGCCTGATCATTTTCAGCCAACAATAGATATTGGCCCATCGCGAGTGGAGCGGCTTTGATCGTGCCGGGTTGATGACCGAGATAAGAAACGAGCAGGCATTCGAGGCGACTGGAGCTGAGGGTGTAGGCGAATTCCGAATCGCCGATCACCACCAGATGTCGTTCATTGGCGGTCGCAATTTCCAGCGGTGGTGAGAGCAACTTCTGCGGGAACTTGAGCCGAGATGTGATCCGTCCTGAGTCCGCATCAATCTTGTAGAGGAAGCCCTCTTGCGTCGGCAGATAGATCTGACCTTGGACAACCAGCGGAGGCCCAGAAACCGGCTCAACGACTTGTCGCCAGAGCAGATCGCCGTTGCGGCGATCGAGCAACATGACTTGGTTTTGCGCTGTATCGAACATCAACACGGCTGACTTCGACGTTTCCACAGCGACGGGGAAGAACGGAGTGTCGAGGCCGACTGTTCTCCGCCAAAGTGGGTCGCCGGTGATACTATCGAGTCCAAAACAGGCATCTTGCCCAAGTGCAAACACGACTCGATTGGCGGATTGCTCTTCGCTCAAGGCACGTGTTCGGACAGCAACGGTCAGCGGTTTCGGCAACGAGCGTGCCGCATCTTCTGTGATCGCGTCTCGGTTGAGCTCCTCGCGAGTGACAAGCTGTTTCGCAATATCGAGGGTCTTCCGCAGGTTCCCTTCCAGACGCTTATCGGTCTTCATGTCGGGATATCGAATGATCAACTTCTTGCGAGTGGCCACGACTGGAAACGGAGTGTTTGCCTTCAACGCAGTGTCGATTTGAGCGAACGCCTCATTCACAACGCCCGCTTTCAAGATCGTGGCGTCGGCATCACTGCGAGCTTTTGCGATCTCTCGCTTCGCCTCTTTCGGGGCATCGGGGCCACTGAAGCGATCGAAGAATTGCTCCGCTTCAATTGACAGTTCGAGCAGCGTGCGGTCTTTTGTTTGTGCGGCGGTCTTCGGCGACTCGACAGCGATCTTCTTTGAGTATTTGGCCAAGTCGTCGCGCAGGTCTTCAAAGTATTTCTCGTCGCGATGCGCGTTGACGAAGTCTTTCAGGGCCTTGAGCCCTTCGGCCCACATTGTCGCGCCGGTGATTTCTTTTTCGATGAGTGCTTTATCTCGCAGCACAAGAGCGCCGTCCGGCCCCTTGATCAAAGCGTGTCCGGCATGGTGCTGCATGAAGTCTTCAAGACGCTTGATGCCCGCAACGAACTGACCTTGAGTGACTTCTTCCTTCGCGACTTCAAACTCTTTCTGGACTTTGTCTCGATTGACTAAGAACCAGAAGACCAAACTCGCCAACACGAGCAGAATGCCGGTGCCGCCAAGTGCTAATACGATGCGGCTTCGCAGAACATTTTCTTCGCCAGCCTTCAGCCGTTCTCGTCGCGCTCGACGTGCCTCCGCATCTTCTCGCGGTTCATCGACCACTTCGAGTTCGTCTTCCACGACCTCAAGGCCGTCATCGTCATCGAGAACCTCGGCCATCATCGGGCCGGATTTCGCCGGGGCATCGTCCGCTTTGTTTTTCATGCCAGAGATTTTGTCTTTGCGAGCGTCAATCGCTGGGACTCCTCGTGGAGGAGTAACTGCGAGTAACCCATCATCGGCTCGTTCAGCCGCCCCCTCTTCGGGGACAAAAGCGATATCAAAACTCCCGATTCGAAGAACGTCTCCCCCGACGAGGACTCGCGATTGCATCAAGGTTCCGTTGATTTCGACGCCACCTTTGTCGGCGGAGGTCAGTTCGTATTTGCTGCCGTTCCAACTGATGCGGCAGTGCAGTGAAGCAACGCCCTCTTCGTCGATCACGACGTCGTTACTCGAATGTCGACCGAACGTCAGCGGTGACGACTTCGACAACGGTCGAGTGCCCATTGGTCCGCCAGCATCGCAAATCGAGACCTGAGCGGGACGCGGTCCGGAACCAGAGTCATCTAGGTCGAGTTCAAACTCAGCACCGGGTCTTGCATTCGGAGATTCTGGAATATCTTCAATGGGGCTGAAATCGACCTGTCGCAACGGCTTGCCGGACGAGGCTGCCTTGAGTTGATCGGAATCTTCTTCCGCAGTGACCAATGTGGGTTTGCCGCAACTGGGGCAAGACACAGATTGGCCGACCTTCTTTGAGGAGATGCTGCTTCGTTTGCGGCAATTTTGGCAACGAAAACGGATAGGCATGAGGACTCTGCTCTGTGATGTTCGATCGGTGGTCAGCGCGACGCGCCAACAGGTGGACCAGAGAGGATCACTCGCTGGCGCCTCGTGCTGGCTTCATTTCAAATAGGTCTGACTGGAGACCGCGAATTCGTAACCATCTTTCGCCTTTCGTACAACGAAGTAGGTCCGTTTGATTTCGATAGCCTTCCGGTTTTTGTAATTCTGCTCGATGTTTGCGAGTACGTTCTCGGTGACTGGCGGATAGAAATGCAGAATCATGACAGCATTGCTTGCATTGACGCCCGCCTTCTGAAACAGCTCAAGGTCGCCTGCTTTGCGCAAGCCACCTTTCCAGGTGAAATACAGACGTTTTTCATCAGCACCACTGGTGACTGTCTTGCTGATGGGCTTTGCTTGAGCAAGCTTTGAAACAAGGATCAACTTTCCATCGGGCATGAGTGCGCCAACTTCGATCCCAAAGAAATCCAATTGAGCCGCGTACTCTTCGAGTGTGACTCGATCTGCGAACTTCACCTGCCAACGGAGTTCGCGTGAGACGCCTCCCTTTGTCCCTTTTCCTTCGCCTAGTCCTCGGCGCGTTCCAGTTCCTTGGGAACTACCGGGCTTGCGCACGGTCAATGGGGCAGGTGTAAACGCTCGAACCACGAGCGGCGCGTCACCATCCGTTGATGTTTCTTGATTCAACATATCTGTCGCAAGGTCGGCGACGGCTACGTCAGCGACTACATCAGTTGGAGCGGAATCTGGAGTTTCTGCGGTTTCCGCGAAGTCTTCTCCGGCCTGTGCATCTGCGGAAGGAGGCTCCGGTGAGTCGATCTTCAATGACTCACCGGGAGCACCATCGGGATCACCACCGAAATCGTCGTCTTTAATTTCTAGCGGAGCAGCAGCGATCGATCGCGCAGGGCGGAGACCAGAAAACCAAATCGTCATCAAGAAAAGCAAAACCAGTCCCATGAACAGACAAAGTGCGATCAACTGCGCGGTGGTCCGGTCGAGTTTCGTCACTCGGACTGAGACTGTGCGATTCGAGCGAGAAGATTCAGAGACACTGCTCACAACGATGACCTCGATATGCTTTGTTTCGCTAACTGCTAATAATCGCCAAAAGAGAATCGGGTGAAACTCAATCACCTTTAATCCGGCAAGTTGTCTCGTTCATCGTAGGGGCGGACTCTCTGGTACCACTCTTTCCATCGAGCGGCATCTTCACGTCTCCATTTTTCTACGATCGCATCTCGCTCATCGGGCGTCGCAGTTTGCGGGACTTTGTCTAAGACATCATCTAGAAGCCCGAAACCGCGTGGCTTACGACTAAGCATGCACAAGGCGTTACGTGCCTCAACAGAGGCATCAAAATCAACGTCTAACAAGCCTTTAAGCAACAACGGCACGACTCTCAAATCGTTACATCGACCGAGTGCCCAAAACGCTGTTCGACGAACTTCACTGCGCGAATCCTTCGCCAGCTTCACGAGCAACTCTTTCTTTCCGAGGAGGGCCTCTCGATTCCCGACTTGGATTGACTCCACCAACGCCGCTTGAGTCGCTTCCACGTTCTGTGACTTGGGATTCTCCAAATCAGCCAACAGTCGATCCAAAGGGGTATCCATCACTTTGGCTTTGATCTGCCCGTTCCTCGCATCGACGTTCGCCAAGTCCGTCGGCAAACCGCGACCACCCTGAAGCATCCCTTCGCCAAGCGTTTTCGCTGCTTTCTGAGCGACTGGTTTCGGAGCGCTCGGAGCGATTTTTTCTGTCGCTCGCGTCAGAAACAAAATGCCGAAGCATGTCGCGGCATTGGCACCCGATTGTTCAAACCAGCTTCCATCTTCCATCTGAGTTTTGACGAGATGCGCGCAGCCATCTTTGTACCAATCTCGGCCACCAATCTTTTCGGAGTTTGTCAACGCGGCGGCACGCTCCAAACCATAGAGGTAATAGATCGGCCAACCAACCGGCTTATCGATTGTGAAATTTCTGCCCAGCCAACCCATGCCGCCACCGATATGCGCATCCATTTCGCGGCGGGTGCTCGTGACTTTGTAGTTCTCCGGCTTGTCTGATTTCGTTGGGTCGTCCGTAGGTACGTTTTCAGTCGCAGTGACTTTTTCCAAGACACCGAATGGCTTTGTATCTTTCTTCTTGGGCTTCGCGACTTCTTCCGTCTCATTCATGTCCACGCTCGTCTGCGACGGATCGGTGAGAAAGATACGGGCGATACACAGACTGCCAATCGCCGCGACAGTCATACTGTGAGAGGCATGTGCCTCGCCTCCCAATGGGTGATATCCAAACGCTCCTTCTTTGAGATGAGTTCGGGAATGCCAATTGACGGAACGGTCCCAAACTTTGGGAGGGATTTTGACCCCAGCTCGCGCAGCAGCCCACAGTCCTAAGCTGCCGTATTGAGAGATACTGGTATCGCCGCCGTGATTTTGTCCCGCATAATCCCAAGCCCCGTTATCGCGTTGGTCCTTGATGATGTAGTCGGCGATCAACTGAATTTGAGGAAGATACAACTCTCGATTCGCTGCCGTTAGACCCATTACATCGACTGCCGCGCCATAAATATGGTGCTGTGGTGATGAGTAAGAGCTGGCATTGAAGCGTTGCAAGATGATCGCGACGTTCTTTTGAACGAACTCGCTTTCCGGTTTTTCGCCTGCAGAAATTGCGGCGTAAGTGGCCAAGCCCGCCTCGTAGCCCTGCAACTGTCGGCCTTTGATAAAGTTCAGGCCGCGTTGTATGGCAGCTACCACTTCCGGCGGTTTTTCTGCGGCTGAGACTTCGCTTGTTGCGAACACTGCACCCAATGCGACAGCAGAAACGACCAATACTGCGAGCCAACTCCGACGTTCTGCACGGACAAGCCCCATCAACTGAACCTTCCTGGAGCAAGAAACCTGAGACCAACAATCAAAGTTGACGATGGCAGGCATGATGTTGTCCGTCGTGAAATGATGCGGCGAGATGATGGGTGCGAAAGACTTTGTGGCAGAAGACCATTGAGCGTGCCAGCAGGCCAATCAACGAGGCGATGCTAGGACCGCTGGTGTGGGGTGTCAATAAGCGGAAAACCGTGATCGCGTGCCATGTGGCCTCGCTAGCAAACGGTTTTCTTTCAGCGTTCTGGATGGGGCTCAAGACCTTCGCGAACGAGCCAGCTTTGGTCGCCGTTGAGCTGTGCCAGTGATTGAGTTTCACCAGACGGCCAAGTGATCGAAGCTGACTCGACCGTCGTGCTCTCGCCGATGCCGAAGAACAAATGCGGATCAACGGTTGACCCGTAACTGGTGCCCCCTTTGATCTGCCGCACTCGTTCTCCTTGCGGAGTTTTGATTCGCACAATCGCACCGATCGGATATCGCGGACTCGTCCGCCCGATGAGTTTGAATGATATCCAATGATTCGGAACCTGCGTGGTATTCGACAGCAAAGCGATCGGCTCGTTCATTCGCGAGATGACCAGATCGACGTCCCCATCACGGTCGATGTCACCAGCAGCACTGCCGCGACCTTGATGACCGGTGTTGAAATACGAGCCGACGACCGCCGCGATATTCTCCATTCGCTTCCCTTTGAGGTTATTGAACAGCAACGGCTTCTGAGAAATCGGCGCGTTCTCTGGATAGCGAATGACGTGACCGTTTGAAACAAACGTGTCCTCGTCACCATCTTTGTCGAAGTCACAAAAGGCCGTTCCCCAGCCGACGTACAAGGCTCCGACGGCGGTGACTCCGCTCCCTTGGCTCACGTGCTGGAACTGACAGTTTCCTTCGTTGCGATACAGCGCGATGCTTTCGCGTTCAAAGTTCACGACCCACAAATCTGGCTGGCCATCCAAATTGAAGTCGCCGACATCGACTCCCATGCTGCCGTCAGGCGACCCCGTTTGATTGACTGCGGTGCCGCTGATCAGGCCGACTTCTTGGAACTTTCCTGTGCCGTCGTTCCGAAACAAGAAGTTGGCAACCGTGTCATTTCCAACATAAACATCGACGTCGCCATCTAAGTCGAGGTCCGCAGTCAACACACCCAGTCCTTTGCCATCAGGTCGAAGACCACTTTCCTTCGAACCATCTCGGAAAGTGCCGTCTCCATTGTTCAAGTAGAGCACATCCGGCAGGCCGTCAAATTCCCGAGGAGGACACGACTCGCGATCACCTTTCTTCGGGCCGGGACAGAACGGATGCTTGTCGAATGACCAATCAACGTAATGTGCGATGTAGACGTCTAACGCTCCATCCTTGTTGAAGTCGCCCCATGCGGCACTCGAACTCCATAACGCATCGGTCATCTCGGCAGACTTTGTGACTTCCTCAAACGTGCCATCACCATGGTTGTGCAACAACTGCACTCCACCGAAACCGGTTATCAGAACGTCGCTGAATCCATCATTGTCAAAATCTGCCGCGGCAGCACCGTGAGTATAATGTGACGCTATCGGCACCGTGGCTTGGTTCGTCACTTCCGTGAAATGCCAGTCACCGTCATTCCGATAGATCGCATGAGGCCAACCGAGAACCTCTCGCTTGCCGTTCTCTTTTTTGTCGCTGTGATGACCGCCGCCCGGAAGACACAGGTCGTAATCACCATCTCCATCGTAATCGAACAGCCCAACTCCTCCCCCCAACGATTCGAGAATCGCGACCTCATTCGCCTCATCGCCGTTGCGGTACGTGAATTTCACTCCAGATCGATCGGTGACTTCTTCAAACCGAATCGGTGAGTCTGAAACCACTCTGGTCGATTTTCCGGAGCTAGTGCCAACAGGTGTTGGTACTAGCTCCGGGATTGTCGGCTCCTTTGAGCAACCTGCTGTCACGACCGCGAATGCGATGAGTGAAACGGCATGGACAGCTTTCGTCCAAAATCTTTGCGATTCACATGCCATCTCACGCCTCCGTCCAATCGCCTTGCAATGTCAGGATCAATCGCCTCGAACCGCCGTGGTTTCGGTGCTCACACAGATAAATTCCTTGCCAAGTTCCCAAGCACAGCCGCCCCTCACCGACGGGCACCCAGACCGAACTTCCGATCATCGCGGCCTTCACGTGTGCTGGCATATCGTCTGGGCCTTCAACTGTGTGTTGATGCGGAAAACTTTCCGGAGCAATGTGATTGAACGAACTTTCCAAATCCGCTGGTACGTCAGGATCAGCATTTTCGTTGATCGTGAGTGATGCCGATGTGTGTTGAATAAAGACGTGCAATAGCCCGACTTTGACACGACTCAATTCCGGCAGTGCCGATGTGATGTGTTCGGTGATTAGGTGAAACCCGCGACTGATCGCAGGCAATCGTAGTTGTCGTTGTACCCAAGGCATCGTGGTTCAAGCTCCAACGTCAAAATCCCAATGTCCAATGAATGTCCAAATCCCAAAATCAAAATCCAAAAGGCTGAGACCAAGCACCGCATGACCACCCAACCGCCTTAGTTAGCGACCAATTTGGTCCATTGGAATTTGGGGCTTGGACATTCCTTGAAAATTGGCGGTTGGATCTTGGGATTTCACCACGCCGCATCCTCCCGCTTGCCCTTTCCACCTCAGCCAATGATCCGCAATCACGATCGCGACCATCGCTTCCGCCATCGGGATGAATCTCGGCAACAGACACGGGTCGTGTCGACCCTTGGTCCGAATGGTTGTCGCCTCGCCTGTGCGAGTCACTGTCGGTTGTTCGATCGGCAGACTGCTTGTTGGCTTCACTGCAGCTCGCAAGACGATCGGCAGGCCCGTTGAAATCCCGCCGAGCATTCCGCCATGTCGATTTGAGTCTGTTGTGATTCCCGCATGACCGTCGCGCGGATGAGCGGGGTCGGCGATGAAATGATCGTTGTGTTCGCTGCCTCGCATTGTCACGCAACCAAAGCCGATGCCGTATTCAACGCCGAGCACTGCTGGCAAACTGAAGAGTGCTTTCGCCAGATCGGCCTTCAGCTTGTCGAACACCGGCTCACCGAGCCCCGCTGGAATGTTCTTCGCGACGATTTCCGCTGCCCCGCCAATTGAATCACCCTCTTTTCGGACTGACTCAATCAGTTCGACCATACGAGTTGCGACATCCGGATCAGGACAGCGCACGATGTTCGGTTCACCGTTCGGCAGCGTTTCGACTTGATTCATCGTCACCGCAGCGGGCTCAGCGATCGTCGCTCGAATGTCTCCAACCTGAACCACGTAACCGATCACTTCGCCGCCGAATGCCTGATGCAGGATCTTCTTGGCGACAACCCCCGCCGCGACTCGTGCCGTCGTCTCGCGAGCACTCGATCGTCCTCCGCCGCGATAGTCGCGAAAGCCGTACTTCGCATCAAAGCTGAAGTCAGCATGACCAGGACGGTATTTGTCTTTGATGTCGTCGTAGTCTCGGCTCCGCTGATCGGCGTTGCGAATCAAAATGGCGACGCTTGTGCCAGTTGTCCGGCCCTCAAAAACGCCAGCGAGAATTTCGGGAATGTCGTCTTCTTGTCGTTGAGTGACGATCTTACTTTGCCCCGGTCGCCGCCGTTGCAAATCGACCAAGAGGTCCGCGTCGGTCAGCGGAATGCCGGGGGGCACGCCATCAATAATGACCACATTCCCCGGCCCGTGACTTTCCCCGGCCGTGGTAATCCGAAATGCTTGTCCGAATGAGTTTCCTGCCATAGTGCCGCAGAGTGTAACTGCGGAATCCATCGGAGTCCCGTCAGTCGGTGCTTCGTGAAGATCATCCCGCTCTTAATCGGCCGTCGGCAAATCGAGCATTGGGCGAACCACTTGGCAGCCGATTTGTCCGAGATCATTTTGTAGTTGAGCGAACATTGCATCGCCGAAATAGACGCCGATGATCGCTCCGCCCGAACCTGCGAACTTCGCGCTCGCACCAGTTCCGCGAGCGACCTCGATCATCTGAATGTGACTGCTGGCCAATTGGCAGATGCTTCGACGGGTGTTGAAATTCTCGTCCATTAACTCAGACAATCGACGGGCGTCATGTTCCTGGAGTGCCTCGTAGGCTTCCGCCGCCAATCCAGCGAATTTTTGCATTGCTCCATGAACTGCGGGATCGCCCGCTTGGTATCGCGCTCGCAAGGGATTGTGGAGAACCTCAGTCGGCTCACCCACCTCAGGGCTGTATGCGAGGTAAAGTGAAGGCAGTATTTGTGGATCGAGTCGCTCATAAACGCCGCAAGAGAAACCCATTTGTTCGGTCATGCGGTCCTTTGCGAAATCCATATAGACCAAGCCGCCATAAACCTGAATCACTCGATCTTGAAGCCCCGCCGCAATGCCCAACTCACCACTTTCGATACTCAACGCTAACGACGGTTGAACTGGGAGCGGAATATCGACTTGATAGAAATCAATTAGCGCTCGCAAGGTGGCGACGATGATCGCGCTGGATCCTGCCAACCCCACTTGTCGCGGGATGTTGCTCTGATAACGCACCGCAAAATTGCGTTCATGCAATGCCAGTCCGTTCTGCTGACTGAATTCGACAAAGCGCTTGATCGTTGCCTTCACCAGTCGCACGCCGCCGTAGTAACCATGCAACCGCACGTCATGGACGAGATCCTGAACCGATCCGAAACGACTGCGGTCGTCTTGGCTCAAGACGATTTCGACTTCGTCCCATTCATACAATACGACTTCAGCCCAGAAGTTTTTCAACGTGAGCGAAATCGTTTTGCCGAAATAGCCGTCCGACGGATTGCCAACCAATCCCGCTCGTGCATACGCACGTCGTCGCAGTAATTCCATGAGAAAACCCCGTCCCACTTTCCGACCAACTCAAACTCACTGTGAGTTGTTACGAATCCAGAATCTTCTTGGCATGTTCACGCAAAGCCGCGCCGTACTGTGGGTCGTTGAGCGCGAAGTCGAAGAATGCCTGGAAGTAGCTTTCAAAGTTTCCGATGTCGAAGCGACGTTCTTGTTCCGTCAATCGCACGCCGATCCCTTTGTGGCCGCGTTGTAGGAGCAATCGGATCGCATCCGTGAGTTGAATCTCGCCCCCTTTGCCCGGTTTCGTTTGCGTGAGTGCGTCAAAGATCACTGGACTGAAAACATATCGAGCAGCAACAGCTAATCGACTCGGTGCTTCGGAAACACTCGGCTTTTCAATCAAATCCGCGAGTTCAAAGAGATCGCCGTCCGCGGAGCCTTTCGGCTTCGCGATTCCGTAATGGACGACTTCGTGAGGCGGAACTTCCTCGAAGGCAACGACAACATCTGCTTTCTCGCTTTCAAAGATCGCCGTCATTCGAGAGACGATGTCGGACTGCGCGTGCATCCCGATGATGGAATCACCCAACGCAACCACAAATGGTTGCTCGCCAATCATCGCTCGACCGCAAAGCACTGCGTGGCCAAGTCCAAGCTGCCGCCGCTGTCGAGTGTAAAAGTACTCGACGTCCTCACGTTCAAACTGCAATTCCTGTAGCTGCTCCTCGCGGCCTGTTTCGCGAAGGTAACTTATTAGCGGTGCATCGATATCGAAATGATTTTCAATCGACGTCTTTCCCTGCCCCGTGATGAAGAGCAATCGCCGAATCCCCGATTGCACCAACTCTTCGACAACGTATTGCACGACCGGTTTACGCCCGACCGGCAGCATCTCTTTGGGCTGTGATTTCGTAGCAGGCAAAAGCCGAGTTCCCCAACCAGCAACTGGTACTAACGCAATGTTGATCATCGAACGATCGTCCCTAGTGAGAATCCTTGTTGGTCATTCAGAAGTATTCCTCGAATTCCGGTAACAAGTGCCTGAACTTTGC
>Ga0256309_1000098_pt1 | contig 14915 bp, 12 predicted proteins | sample ColtaT_FD_183678 | JGI IMG/M metagenome (GOLD analysis project Ga0256309, IMG submission 183678) | Metatranscriptome of freshwater microbial communities from Columbia River, Oregon, United States - Colum_Colum_RepA_8d (Metagenome... | ecosystem: Environmental > Aquatic > Freshwater > River...
CGGATCCCGATGTCATGAAAGGCCGCAGGCAGGTCATCGGCCGCACGCACGTAAATTCCGGGCTCGATGGTGAGCACCATGCCAGGGCGCAGCACGCGCCAGGGCTTTTCAGGGCCCTGAGCGACTTCACCCGGTTCGCGGTACTCCCCGCAGTCGTGAACATCCATGCCCAGCCAGTGGCTGGTGCGGTGCATATAAAAGCGCCGGTAGCTGCCCGACTCCAGCACACCGTCGAGCGAACCCTGCAGCAGACCGCAGTCGATCATGCCTTGGGCCAGTACTCGGGTGGCCGCATCGTGCGGATCATTGAAGCGCAGACCGGGGCGGGTCGCTTCAATGGCGGCCGACTGCGAAGCAAGCACGAGGTCGTAGAGCGCGCGCTGGGGGCCGCTGAAGCGACCGCTGACCGGAAAGGTGCGGGTGATGTCGGACGCATAGCCATCGAGCTCGCAACCGGCATCGATCAACAGCAGATCGCCGTCGCGCAGGGTGGCCCGGTTGTCACGGTAGTGCAGCACACAGGCATGGGCACCACCCGCCACGATCGAGCCGTAGGCGGGCGAGACCGATCCATGCCGATAGAACTCGTACAGCAGTTCGGCCTCGATCTGGTATTCGCTCATGCCCGGCCGACAGGTCTGCATGGCCCGGCGATGCGCCTGGGCCGAGATGCTGCCGGCGCGCTGCATGATCTGCAGCTCATGGTCGTCCTTGAGCAGGCGCATCTCATCGAGCAGTCCGTGCAGATCAAAGGCGGCATGGGGTGCTGAGACGCCTGCGCGGGCCTGGGCTCGCACGGCCGCCAGCCAGCGCTGGGCCGCCGCATCGGTTTCGGCACGTTCACCCAGCGGATGAAAGATCGCCGGTTGATTGGCGAGCACCGTGGCCATGCGGCTGTCGAGCTCGCTGATCGAGCAGGCTTCATCCATGCCGAAGCGCTCGCGCGCGGCAGTCGGACCGAATCGAAAGCCATCCCAGATCTCGCGCTCTTCGTTCTTGTCGCGACAGAAGAGGATGGATCGCTCCTGCTGCGCATCGACAACCAGCACCAGCACGGCCTCGGGTTCGGGGAATCCGGTGAGGTAATGAAAGTAGCTGTCGCTGCGGTAGGGATAGTGTGCATCCCGGTTGCGGATCACTTCGGGGGCAGTGGCCAGAACGGCAACGCCGCCACCACGCTGGCGCATCTGTTCGGCGAGTCGTTTGCGACGAAGGGCATGAACCTGCACGGCAAGGTCTCCAGAGTCGGAATTCAGATCGGAAAAGCGGGGTTGCAGATCTTGACGATGGACAGCAAACCCAGGGGATGAACGCTGATGCTGCGGCTGATTGAGGATGGGTGTCTCATGAGCCCCATTGTGAGCGCAGTTGAGTGAGTCGATCGACGGTGCCGACATCGCACCAGACCCCGGCATGATGCTCACCGAGCGCCAATCCCTGCGCCATGGCCGCTCGCAGCAACGGTGCCAGGGGCGCCGGCTTGCCCGCCTGCAGGGCCGCGAAAAGACTGGGCTGATACACCCCGATCCCCGCAAAGGTGAGGCGCGGTGCCTCGTTGACCAGGCGCCCGCCGCGAAGTCCGAAGTCGCCCTCAGGATGATGGTCGGGATTGTTCACCAGGACGCAGGCGCAGGGCGCATGGAGTGCCTGCAGCCGGTCGGCCAGGGTGAAGGCGCGGCGCACATCCCAGTCGCACCAGATGTCACCGTTGATGACCAGAAAGGGGGCGGGCCCGAGTGCGGCCAGCGCCTGCACGATGCCACCCGCGGTTTCGAGGGCACGCACTTCAGGCGAATGAATGAGGCGCAGGCCCCAGGCGGATCCGTCACCGAGCTGCTCGACCAGCTGCTCGCCCAGCCAGGCATGATTGACCACCACCTGCCGAAATCCAGCCCGAGCCAGCCGTTCCAGATGCCAGACGATCAGGGGCTTGCCGCCCACCGTGAGCAGGGGTTTGGGCGTGTGATCGGTCAGCGGGCGCATGCGTTCGCCCCGACCTGCCGCCAGAATCATGGCGTGCATCCGCATCCCCGCTCAGAAGGTGTGCCCGACCCGATGCTCCACGCCCTCGATTCGATCGAGCAGGGCCGCCAGCGGGGCAAGATCGACATAACGACGGGCCACAGCCTGGGCATAGCCCATGACGCGAGGACAGTCCTTCAGGTAGCCCGGCTTGCCGTCGCGGTGGCACAGGCGCGCGAAGATGCCCAGCACCTTGAGGTGGCGCTGCAAGCCCATCCACTCAAAGTCGCGGTAGAAGGCGCCAAAGTCGGAGTCCACCGGCAGGCCAGCCTTTTTTGCCCGCTCCCAGTGACGGATGCACCAATCGAGCATCTGTTCCTCATCCCACGCAATGTAGGCATCGCGCAGCAGCGACACCAGGTCGTAGGTGATCGGCCCGGCCACGGCATCCTGGAAGTCGAGTACGCCCGGATTGCGATCGCCGGGCAAGAGCATGAGATTTCGACTGTGATAGTCGCGATGCACGGTGACCACCGGCTGCGCCAGCGCGCAGTCCACCAGGCGGCGGCGGGCCTGCGCAAAAGCCTGTTCCTCGGTGGCCGAGAGGCTCAGCCCCAGATGGCGTTCGACATACCAGGGGATGAAAAGATCGATCTCCCGTTCGAGCAGGGCTGCGTCATAGGGCGCGAAGCGACCTGCCGGAGCGCCGACCTGAAGTTTCACCAAGGCTGCACTGGCCTCACTGTACAGGGCGGGGGCCGTGCGCTCGTCGAGCACTTCGAGGTAGGTGACCGAGCCGAAGTCTTCAAGGAGCAAAAACCCTTGCGCGAGGTCGGCCGCGTGAATGCGTGGCACGGTGACGCCACCGACATGCAGCGCCTCGGCCGCGTGCACAAAGGGGGCGCAATCTTCCTTGTCGGGCGGGGCGTCCATGAGGATGGCCGTGCCATGGTCGAGACCCGGACTTGCGATGCGAAAGTACCGCCGAAAGCTCGCATCGCCCGAGGCTGGTGCAATCGACGCGGCCTCGAGTTGCCATGCGCCGCAAAGGCTGGATACCCAGCGCTGAAGTTGTTCGATTCGAGCATCCATCACGCTCCCTATAATACGGGATGCCTTGGCCCCTTTCTTTTCTGCGCCGGCTCAGTCAACGCTCTGCGGCGTCACGTCGAACGACCCGAGGGCACTGGGGTGCGGCCTTCCTCGCCGGATGGATGGCACTGCCTGTTGCCCAGGGCCAATTGCGCCTCGAGACGGAATTGCAGGAGCGCAGTCTCACTGACCCGACCCCGCGACCGCTGTTCATGCGGGGCGGGCAGGCGGATGGACGGGTTGAGCGCGAGGTCACCCTGCAAGAGCGTTCGGAGTTGCGGCGTGGGCCGACGGTCATCCGGGCCGATCGTCTGACGCGCTACGACGCCGATGACGAGGTCGTGGCTGTGGGGGATGTGCGCATCCGCCACAATGGCCAGGTCGTGACCGGGCCTCGCTTGCAGTTGAGCCTGGATGCCATGACCGGCCTGATGGAAACCCCCCGCTTCACGATGCCGGCAAACGGCACAAGTGGTCGGGGCACCCTGCTGGAGTTCATCGACCGACACCGCGCTGTCCTGCGCGATGCCGTGTACACATCCTGCAAGCCCGATGATCCCGACTGGATGCTCAAGGCCCGTGAACTCAGCTTCGATGAGACCGCCAACGAGGGCGTGGCCCGCGGGGCAACCCTGTATTTCAAGGATGTTCCCGTGTTGGGCCTGCCGTGGTTGGCCTTCGGACTGACCGACGAGCGTCGCAGCGGTTTCATGGCGCCCATGCTCGCGCAGTCGAGTCGTCTCGGCGCTGAAGTGAGGGTGCCCTACTACTGGAACATCGCGCCCAACCGCGATCTGCTCTGGTCGGCCAATCTGAGTGCACGACGCAGTTTGCAGATCGCCGGTACGGCGCGCACGCTTGATCCCTTTGGCACCACGAACACCCAATTCGAGTTCACGCCGCATGATCCCGTGGCCCAGGATTCGCGCTGGATGCTCAACAGTGTTGGCGTGGTCAATCATCTGGCGGGTTGGTCCGGGGGCTGGACCCTGCGAGGCGTCTCAGATGACAACTACTATGTGGACTATGCCCGCAGCATTGCCCAGAGTGCCGATCGCAGCCTGCCGCGGAGTGCCTTCATGGCCCGAGGATGGGGCGACTGGACCTTTCGGCTGGGGGTGCTTCAGCACCAGAACATTCTCGAGGCGCGAAATGCTCCGCCCTATGATCGATTGCCTCAGCTGACGCTGAGCCATGCCCGCCGTGACCTCAGTGGCCTGGATGTTCTGACCACGGTTGATCTCAGTCAGTTTCAGCGACGTCTCGCCGCGACAGCCGAGGGTTGGCGATTGACAGCCAATCCTGCACTTTCCTATGGACTGGGCGGTCCAGCCTGGTTTGTCACTCCCAAGGTGGGGGCCCATTGGTCGGCGTATCAGCTGAGCGCGAATCCGCTCGGGCCAAGCGAACTGCAGCGCGTCATTCCCACCGTGTCGATCGATTCGGGACTGGTCTTCGAACGACCGGCGACGCTGGCTGGACAGGCCATGACCCAGACGCTCGAGCCGCGACTGCTTTATGTGCGTACACCCTATCGCGATCATAGCGCAGTGCCGGTCTTCGACTCTTCGGTCATCAATCTCAATTTTGCCTCGCTGTTCAGCGAGAATCTCTACGTGGGCGGGGATCGGATTGCCGATGCCAATCAGATGACAGTGGGCGCAATCTCGCGCTTCATCCAGACCGATACCGGAGCAGAGCGTCTGCGCCTGGCGGTGGGCCAGCGGTTTTATTTCACGCCTCAGCGGGTCAGTCTGCCCGGGGTGGCATTACGCTCCGATTCACGCTCCGACATGCTGTTTGCCGTTGCTGGAGGGTTGGGTTCAGACCAGTACATCGATGCGGCGCTGCAATTTTCGGTGGGTGACGGAGCGGTGCCGCGCGCGGGCATCGGTTGGCGATGGTGGCCGGCATACGACCAGTTGTTCAACGTTGCCTTGCGTTATCAGTCCAGAGACTATGCTCAGCTCGACACGTCCTGGCGCTGGCCGGTATCGAGGGGCTGGAGTTCACTTGGCCGGATCAACTATTCGGTGCTGCGCGAACAGGCCGATGCCCTCACCGGAACCGTCAAGCCTGTATCGCCGCAATTGCTTGAAGGTCTGCTGGGTTTTGAGTACCAGGCCGATTGCTGGAGCGCGCGATTCGTTGCACAGCGCTTCCTGACCACCAGCGCCCTGCGAACCACGACGGTCTTTCTTCAATTCGAGTTCAATGGTTTGGCGCGGCTCGGCATCGACCCCTTGGATATACTCTCGAGAGGCATTCCGGGCTACCGGCCTGCTCCCGCGCGTCCCACCGGCGCGTCACGTTTTCACGGTTACGAATGATGGCTTTGTCTATGTCCTGGATGCCTCCGATTGCCGGGTTGTGTATCGCTGCCGCACTGGTGGCATGCGCCAGCCCGGCTGCGGCAAGCACGGCGCGTTCAGTGGATCGGATCGTGGCCATCATCAATACCGAAGTGATCACCGAACGCGAGCTCGACCTCAGAACCGAGGCAATCCGTCGACGCATCCAGCGAGACGGAGGCACAATCCCGTCCGCCGATGCGCTTCGTGAACAGGTCCTCGAGAAGCTGGTCAATGATTCAGCGCAACTGCAGGCCGCACGCAACGTCGGGATCAGCATCGACCCCTCGATGATCGATCGGGCACTGGCCCGTGTTGCAGCGGATGCCGGCCGTAGCCCTGAGGCCTTCATCCAGGGCCTCAGCGCTGAAGGCGTTCCGCCCGAAGTGCTGCGCAAGGAACTCGAGCTCGAGTTGGCCATGAGCAGGATTCGCGAGCGGGATGTCGACTCCAGGATCCAGGTTTCTGAAGCCGAGATCGACGCCTGGCTGGAAGAGCAGAAGACCGCAGCACCCCAGATCAATCTGGCACAGATTCTCGTTCCCGTACCTGAGGGGGCCTCAGCCGAGCAGCAGAATCAGGCTGCGGAGCTTGCCTCCCGGATTGCTCGTGGTGCGCGCAGTGGGGCCGATTTTGGCCGGATCATTGCCAGTTACACCGCAGCGGGGGAGCGAATCAGTGGCGGCGTGATCGGCCTGCGCCCCATCGACATGATCCCCGAGCTGTTCATTCAGGCGGTTCAGGGTGTCGCTGCGGGCGAAACCTCCGAGGTTGTGCGCAGTCCGGTGGGCTTTCATGTTCTTCGCGTGATCGAGCGACGAGGTGCCCATGCCACGATGGCCGCACCGGTGCGGCAGACACGGGCCCGTCACATTCTTGTCCGTGTCGATGCAGTCAACCCGGAGTCCGAGGTGCAGCGTCGTCTCTCCGAAGTGCGCGAGCGGATTCAGGCGGGGACAGTCCACTTTGCCGACATGGCCCGCCAATATTCGGCGGATGGCAGTGCCTCTCAGGGCGGAGACCTGGGTTGGCTCTATGCCGGGGATACCGTGCCCGAATTCGAAGCCGCCATGAATGCTCTGGCCCTCGGCGAAATCAGCGAGCCCGTTCGCTCGCCCTTTGGATTTCACCTGATCGAGGTCCTGGAGCGACGGACCGATTCCGCCTCTGCGGATCGGCTTCGCGCCCAGGCGCGTGGCGTCATCCGTGCTCGCAAGTCAGCCGAGGCGTTTGAAGAGTGGGTCTCGCTGGCTCGCGACCGCGCCTTTGTGCAGATCCGCCTTGACGAGCGCTGAGCGCCGCGCGGGCGCACTTCCTTGAAACACCAGGCTCGCAAGCGCTTCGGGCAGCACTTCCTGATCGATCAGGGTGTTCTGGCGGCCATTGTTCGGGCCATCGCGGTGCGCCCCGGGGATCATGTGGTGGAAATCGGGCCAGGCCTGGGTGCACTCACTCAGCATCTGCTCGATGCCATCCCCGAGATGGATGCGGTGGAGATCGACCGTGATCTGGTGGCTGCCCTGGCGCGCCGATGGCCCGCTTCGCGGCTGCGACTGCATGAGGCTGATGCCCTGGCCTTCGACTATGCCACGCTGGTCGGCGCCGATGGCGCGCCGCTTCGGCTGGTCGGCAATCTGCCCTACAACATTTCAAGCCCGCTGCTGTTTGCCTTGCTGGCCTGGCGCGATCGCATCCAGGATCAGCATTTCATGCTGCAAAAGGAAGTCATCGACCGCATCGTCGCTGCTCCGGGCACGGCCGCCTACGGACGCCTGTCGGTCATGCTCCAGGCTGCGCATCATGTGGAGTGCCTGTTCGAGGTGCCGCCCGAGGCCTTCGACCCACCGCCCCGTGTGGATTCCGCAGTGGTGCGCATGATCCCGCGAACGCAGGCACTGTGCCGAAACCTTTCCACGCTTGAGCGGCTGATGGAGCGGGCATTTGCGCAGCGCCGCAAGATGCTGCGCGGCACGCTGTGGCCCTGGCTGGCTCAGCAGGGTATCGATGCCGATGACCCGGTCTGGGCGATTGCGCCGACCGCCCGCCCCGAAGAGATTGATGTCGGGACCTGGTGTCGGCTGGCCGACGGGCTTGAGCTCAGTCGAACGAACGCTGGATGAGCTCGATCTTGTAGCCGTCGGGGTCCTGCAGGAAGGCGATGATGGTGTTGCCTCCCTTGACCGGCCCGGCCTCCCGGGTGACCGTGCCACCCGCCGCCTTGACCCGTTCACAGGTGGCCGCTGCGTCTTCGACGGCGATCGCCAGATGCCCAAAGGCGCTACCGAGTTCATAGCTCGCAACGCCGTAGTTGTAGGTCAGTTCGATCTCGGCATGGTCGGGATTGGCGCCGAACCCGACGAAGGCGAGCGAGTACTTCTGGTCGGGACGATCGGTGGTGCGCAGCAGATTCATGCCGAGCACGCGGGTGTAGAAATCGATGGAACGCTGCATGTCGCCGACGCGCAGCATGGTGTGAAGCAGTCGCATGGTTCAGCTCAGGTGAAGGTCGTCAGGAAAATCCTTGAGCTGACGACGGGCCGATTCGAACTCGGGCAACACGGACTGCACCGTGGCCCAGAACCGGGGCCCATGGTTCAGTTCGCGCAGATGCGCGAGTTCGTGAACGATCACGTAGTCGATGATCTCAAGGGGAAAGTGGACCAGGCGCCAGTTGAGGCGTACCGCGCCTTCGGCGGTGCAGCTGCCCCATCGCGTGCGGGCTGAAGAGAGTTGCCAGCGCGAGGGCTGCACGCCCAGCTGCGGGCACCAGTGGGCGAGCCGCTCGCCGAAGATCTGGCGGGCCTGTTTTTGCAGCCAGGCCTGCACGACATCCTGCATCTGGGCCGGACCGGCGCCCGGTGGCAGACCGATGCGCAGGGCATCGTCGGATTCCAGCCTTACGCCGCGGGCATGAGGCTCTGGGCGCAGGGTGAGCGCTCGACCCAGATGGGTGACGGTGCCGCCTGCCTCCCAGCGAACGGCCAGCCGCTCGCGTCGCTGGGCATGCTCGCGCCATTCGATGAGCTTGCGCACGATCCAGCGAGATTTCTCGTGGACCGCTGATTCGATCTGGCCCAGGGTAATCCAGCGCGGCGCACTCACCCGCAGGCCCCGGTCATCGATCATGAAGCCGATGCTGCGTCGGCGCGCGCGGACCAGCTCATAGGCAATCCACTGACCGTCGATCAGAATGCGCCGGGCGGTGCCCCCCGCCACTGGCGCAGGCGCAGGGCTGGCCGGCGGATCAAAGAGCGGCAGATCGAGTTGCAGGGCTGCCGGTGACTCCACCAGCGCGCTCATGCCGCCCTCGCATAGGCTTGCGGATCGCTGCGCTGCATTTCGGATTCGATCCAGGTCTCGACTTCAGCCATGAGGCTGTCGGCGCTGTGGCCCGTGCTGGCGATGGCCGGACCGATCGAGACCGTGATCAGACCCGGCTGCTTGACCCAGGGACGCTTGGGCCAGCACCGAGCACTGTCCACGGCGATGGGAACCACCGGTGTGTCGGTTCGAATGGCGAGTCGGGTACCACCGGTCTTGTACTTGCCGCGTGAGCCCCGAGGCACGCGCGTGCCCTCGGGGAACATGATGATCCAGCTGCCCTGATCGAGTTTGCGCTGGCCCTGACTGACCACGGATTCAAAGGCGTCGCGGCCTCTGGAGCGATCGATGTGGATCATGTCGAGCAGGGCGATACCCCAGCCAAAGAAGGGCAGCCAGAGCAGCTCGCGCTTGAACACGAAGCACAGATCGCGCGGCATGTGTGCGATCAGAAAGAAGGTTTCCCAGGTGGACTGGTGCTTGGACAGCAAAATCGCCTGACCCTTGGGAAGGTTTTCAAGTCCTTTGACCTGCCAGCGGATGCCACACACCGCACGGGCCACGGCGATCATGGCTCGAGGCCAGCCGATGGCGAACCGGTAGCGCCAGCGCAGGGGGGCTGGCGCGAGCAGCAGAAGGACGAGTGCGTAGGGAATGACGGTTGCGACCTGGATCGCAAGGAACAGGGCAGACCGCAGGGCATTGAGCATGGCTTCAGTGTGCCACTTCGCGCGCCACCGCGCCGAGATCGACCCGCAGCAGTGCATCTTCCGGAATCGCACCTGGCGCCTGATCCGCATCGAGGGGAGATCCCAGATTCAGCAGGCGAACGGCCCGGCAGCCGGCCTGCAGTGCACAGGCCAGATGCTCGGCTGAACCCGAGACCAGAAGCGTCTGGGCTGCGGTGGCCCGCAATCGGCTCATGAGATCGGTCAGGCGCTGTGAGAGCGCATCGGTAAAGAGCAGCAGATCGACGCGGGCCCCCCGCTGTGCGAGGCGCTGCAGCAGATCGGCATGCAGGCGATTCAGGTGGTCCATATCGCACACGCCCCGATGCAGCGCTTCGCAGTCCTGCAGCAGCGCGACCTGGTAGCCCGCATGGTTGAAACGGGCAATGGCCTCGGCCGCGCCATCGCGCAGACGAAAACCCTGGGCCGACCAGTTCATGCCCCGCACGGGCTCGCACACCACGCCTTCGCGATCGAGGATGATCAGCTTCACGCGTTGGCAGCCGGCAGGCGGGACAGGTCGGCGATCCGGTTCATGGCCGCATGCACGCGGGCGAGCAGTGCGATGCGGTTGGCTCTCAGGGCCGGATCTTCGGCGTTGACCATGACCTCGTCGAAGAAACGGTCGGCCGGGGTTCGCAGGGCGGCCAGCGCCTGCAGGGCTGCGGTGTAGTTCTGTTCGGCGAGCAACGGGCCGGCTGCGGCCTCGACCTGCAGCAGGGCCTGATACAGCGCCTGCTCGGCGGCTTCGATCAGACGGGATTCATCGAGCGGTCCCGCGGTGGCATGACCGTCCTGCGCCTTGCGCAGGATATTGCCGATGCGCTTGTTGGCCGCCGCCAGACTGACCGCTTCGGGCAGGGTTCTGAAGTGGGCCAGCGCTTGCAGGCGCGCGGCAATCCGATCCAGTCGATCGGCATCGACCGCCAGCACCGCATCGATGTCTTCGGCCCCGTGGCCCTGCTCGCGCAGATAGCCACGCAATCGTTCGGTAAAGAATGCAGCCAGCCCGGGCCCATCGGCCTTCACACTGGCTTGGTCGTCAAAGACGCCAAAGGCCTGCTCGAGCAGGGCGCCCAGACTGACGGGCCTTTTGCCAGCGGCCGGTCGCTCGATGAGCATGCGCAGCACACCCAGGGCATGGCGACGCAGGGCGAAGGGATCGCGGTCCCCCGTGGGATGGGCGCCGATGCCCCAGATGCCCGCGAGGGTCTCGAGCTTGTCGGCCAGAGCCAGGGCGAGGCCGGTGGCACTCGCCGGCAGGGCATCGCCCGCAAAACGCGGCTGGTAGTGCTCGGCAATCGCCTGCGCCACCTCGGCGGGTTCGCCGTCATGCAGCGCGTAGTGGCGCCCCATGTTGCCCTGCAATTCGGGAAACTCGCCCACCATGCCGGTGAGCAGGTCGGTCTTGGCCAGCAGTGCCGCCCGCTCGACCCACTGCGGGTTGGCTCCCGCATGCGCCGCCAGGCTGCCCGCCAGACGCCGCACGCGATCGGTGCGCTGGGCCTGGGTACCCAGCTTGGCGTGATAGACCACCGACCCCAGCGCCGCGACACGGCTGGCCAGCGTGTGGCGCTGGTCCTGTTCGAAGAAAAATCGGGCATCGGCCAGGCGCGGACGCACAACCCGCTCGTTGCCGTCGATGATCAGCGACGGATCGTCGATGGCCAGATTCGAGACGATCAGAAACCGGGGCAGCAGGCTGCCCGAGGCATCGAAGAGCGGGAAGTATTTCTGGTTGGTGCGCATGGTGAGGATGAGGCATTCCTGAGGCACCTTCAGGAATGCATCCTCAAACCCGCCCACATACACGGCAGGCCACTCGACCAGGGCGGTGACCTCATCGAGCAGAGCCTCGATCACTGGGGTATCGCTGCCCAGGGAGGCACCCAACGCGTCGGCTTGGGCCTGCAGTTGCTCGGCGATCAGGGCGCGCCGTGCTGCGAACGAGGCAATCACATGACCCCGGGTCTTGAGTGCCGCATCGTAATCGGTGGCGTGATCCAGCGCGAGGTGAGACTCGCCCTGGAAGCGATGCCCGCGGGTGACGCGGTCGGAGCGGATCCCCAGCACTTCGGCCTGCAGCAGATGGGCCCCATGCAGCACCACCAGGCCATGGGCCGGGCGTACGAAGTTGACATGGGTGCGTCCATCGGCGAGCTGGTACTGCATGAGCTTGGGGATGGGCAGGCGGGTCAGGGTGTCCTGCAGCAGCCCGTTGATCACCGACTGCAGCGAGGCGCCTGGCGCCGTGCTGCGAAACCAGAAGCTCTCCTGCTTGCCTTCACCTTCGCGCACGAGCTGCTCGAGGCTGGCGCCCTGCTTTTCAGCCCACTTGCGCAAAGCCAGCGTGGGTGCGCCCTGGGCATCGAGGCCCACGGCCACCGAGGGCCCCTTGAGGGCGATGGGGCGCTCCTCGCCCTGAGCCGCCACGCCATCGAGCAACACGGCCAGACGCCGGGGCGTGGCAAAGGTTTCAGAGAAGGCCTCAGGCGCCATCAGGCCCTGCTGCACCAGTCCGTCGCGCAGGCCTTGGGCAAAGGCGTCGGACAGCCGACGCAGGGCTTTGGGGGGAAGTTCTTCGGTGAGCAGTTCGATCAGCAGGGGGGCACGCATGAATCAGGCTCCTGCAGTGGCCGCAGCCAGCATCGGAAAGCCCAGACGCTCACGGGCATCGAAGTAGGCCTGGGCGACAGCGCGCGCGAGCGCCCGCACCCGCCCGATGTAGGCTGCCCGCTCGGTCACCGAGATCGCGCCCCGGGCATCGAGCAGGTTGAAGCTGTGCGAGCACTTCATGATCATTTCGTAGGCGGGCAAGGCCAGGCCCGCTTCGATCAGGCGACGGGCCTCGGTCTCGTACTCGTCGAAATGGCGAAACAGCATCGCCGCGTTGGACTGCTCGAAGTTGTAGGTGGACTGCTCCACCTCGTTCTGGTGAAAGACATCGCGATAGGTGACGCCATCGGTCCAGACCAGGTCGTACACGCTCTGCACGCCCTGCAGATACATGGCCAGACGCTCGAGCCCGTAGGTGATTTCGCCGGTGACCGGCTGACACTTGAGCGAGCCTACCTCCTGAAAGTAGGTGAACTGCGTGACCTCCATGCCGTTGAGCCAGACCTCCCAACCCAGACCCCAGGCGCCCAGCGTGGGCGACTCCCAGTCATCTTCCACGAAGCGGACATCGTTGCGGCTGGTGTCGATCCCCAGGGCGCGCAGCGAGCCCAGGTACAGCTCGAGAATCTCGAGCGGCGAGGGCTTGAGCACCACCTGGTACTGGTAGTAGTGCTGCAGGCGGTTGGGGTTGTCGCCGTAGCGGCCGTCCTTGGGCCTGCGTGAGGGCTGCACGTAGGCCGCGCGCCAGGGCTCGGGGCCGATGGCCCTCAGGAAGGTGGCGGTATGAAAGGTGCCTGCACCGACTTCCATGTCGTAAGGCTGAAGCAGGGCGCAACCCTGGCGGTCCCAGTAGTCCTGCAGGCGCAGGATCACTTGCTGGAAGGTGATCATGGATGAGGAGGCCGCAGGGCGGCTGGGGTGCACGGACAATCCGCGATTTTAACGCCAGCCGAAGAAGTCGATGACCTGTGCCTTCTGACGCAGGGCATCGTCGCGGCCCAGGGCGATCAGTTCTTGCGTGTAGTCGGCCTCAAAGAGCAGATAGCTCGCCATCGCGGCGCCCCGGGCATCGCCCGTGTCGACCCTCACGCCGGTGGCCGCCAGCATGGCCCGCACCGGCCGGGGCAGCGCCCCCAGATGGCGGGCAGCAATGTCATCGAGCCTGCGGCTGGGCGAGATCACGAGCACGTTGATCGGGCGCAGGGGCGTGCGTTGGCGGGCGCCCTCATGCAGCAGGGCCAGCGTCCGGTTGACGCGCTCCAGGCGCTCGATATCCACCGCCAACGCATCCAGAAAGATGCTCGACATGGCATGACCGGCAATCTGCGCAAGACTGGGATAGTCGGATTTCACCGCGCGGCGGGCCTCGGGTTCGTGCATGCGTCCGGCGCCAATGATCAGGATGCGCTGTGCACCCAGATGCACCGCCGGAGAGATCGGCGCGGACTGTCGCATCGAGCCATCGCCAAACCATTCCGGTGTGCCGGTGATCGGCAGGCGAACCGCCGGAAAGGCAAAGGGAATCGCCGAGGAGGCGAGCAGATGGTCGATCGTGAGGGTGGTGTGCTCGGCCAGCCGATGCGAACGGGACCAGGGCGTGATGGCATCGACCGAGTCGTAGAAGGTGACATGATCACCGCTGCTGTAACTCGAGGCCGTCACGGCCACCCCATGCAGATCCCCGCGGTTGATCAACTCGGGAATGCGCTCCATGGGCAGCATGTCGGTGAGCAGCCTGCGCAGGGGGCTGTTGTCGAGCAGGGAGCGCGGGCGTGCCGCGCGCCAGCGGGCGAGCGCCCAGCCCACCGTGAACATCGACAGCCAGCGTGCACCCGTGCGGGCCACACCAAAGACATCGGCCCGATAGACCTGATCGGCATGAAAGCCTGACCACACCTGATGCAGGGCGGCAATCGCCGCTCGGGGCTGGTCGGCCCGGCAGGCCAGTGCGGCTGCGATGATGGCGCCCGCTGAGGTGCCGGCGATCACCTGGTAGGGATTGCGATCGCCCTGGCCACACTCATCGGCAATCTCGTGGATCGCATGCAGCACACCCACCTGATAGGCCGCCCGCGCGCCGCCGCCGCCCAGGATGAGTCCGTTCATGACGGCTCCTTGCGCCGACCCTGACGGGCGATGAAGGCCAGCACCAGGGCGCAGGCGATCAACCCCGGGGCCTGACCCAGGCGCACATACGGCGTGAGACCCGTCATGCCCTGAATGGTGGCGTCGAGGGCACCCCGGGTGTGCGGCTGCAACAGCCCCTGCACGGTTCCCTGATGATCGATCACGGCCGTCATGCCGGTATTGGTTGAGCGCAGCATGGGGCGGCCCGTCTCGAGGCTGCGAAACCGGGAAATGGCCAGATGCTGATCGAGTGCACTGGAGCGACCAAACCAGCCCAGGTTGCTCACATTGGCCAGGATGGTGGCCTGGGCCTCGAGGACCGGAAGACGAATCTCCTCCCCGAAGAGGTCTTCGTAGCAGATGTTCATGGCGATGCGCTGGCCATCGACTTCAAAGGGCGGCTGCACCCGTGCCCCGCGCGCGAAATCACCGAGCGGAATCTGCATCTGCCGAACGAACCAGCCAAAGCCCCAGGGAATGAACTCCCCAAAGGGCACCAGATGGTGCTTGTCATAGATCGGCAGGTCCTGAGCCTCGATCGTGGGCTGGCCCCGTGGGTTGGAGGGCTGGGCCAGGCGGAGCGCCTGCTCGGGGGTGATCAGCAAAACGCTGTTGGCGGGCAGCGCCCCGGTGTCGGGTGATGTCGACCTGCCCGCTGCAGGGGGCGGTTCGCGCCAGCGCGGCAGCCCGACCGCCAGATGATGGCCCGCCTGAACAC
>Ga0256309_1000101_pt1 | contig 14749 bp, 8 predicted proteins | sample ColtaT_FD_183678 | JGI IMG/M metagenome (GOLD analysis project Ga0256309, IMG submission 183678) | Metatranscriptome of freshwater microbial communities from Columbia River, Oregon, United States - Colum_Colum_RepA_8d (Metagenome... | ecosystem: Environmental > Aquatic > Freshwater > River...
CCGGGGCCGCTTGGGTAGTTTCACTGCGGCCCACACGGCATGACCGATGCTAGGCTGTAAGACGGACCACGAGGGGGCGGCATGAAGGCTTCGACATCACGATGGCATCAGGGCCTTCTGAGCCTGTTGCTGCTCGCTTGCGCCTGGCAGGCACAGGCTCAAACGCCAGCCGACGGCGCCTTGCAGCAGATTCGCGCGCGGGGTGAGCTGCGCGTCGGGCTCGAAGCGGGCTACATGCCGTTCGAGATGCGGGACAAGCGCGGCGGCATCATCGGCTTCGACGTCGACATGGCCAAGCTGATGGCGCGCAAGCTCGGCGTCAAGCTGACGATCGTCAACACGCAGTGGGACGGCATCATCCCGGCACTGCTGACCGCCAAGTTCGACGTGCTGATGTCGGGCATGACGATCACCGAGGAGCGCGCGCAGCAAGTCGACTTCGCCGACCCGTACATCGTGATCGGGCAGAGCGTGATCATCCAGTCCAAGCTCGCGGCCACGGTCAAGAGCGTCGATGACCTGAATGATCCGCGCTACGTGATCGCCACCAAGCTAGGCACCACCGGCGATCTTGCCGCCGCCGAATACCTGCCCAAAGCGCAGTTGATGAAGTTCGAAACCGAGGCCGAAGCGCTGCTGCAGGTGCGTGGCGGTCGCGCCGCCGCGTTCGTGTACGACCTGCCGTACAACGCGGTCTACGTGGCGCGCAATCCGGGCCAACTGGTGCTGCTGCCCAAGCCGTTCACTCGCGAGGAACTGGGCTGGGCGATCCGCAAGAACGATCCGGAATGGCGCGCCTGGCTCAACGAGTTCCTGGCCGGTGTGCGTCAGGACAAGGCCTACGACGCGCTGTACGGCAAGTGGTTCGAGCGCACCGCCTGGCTCAAGCTGGTCAATTGAGGGCAGACGATGAAGCAGGATCGATCCCGCGGCTTTTGGTACGGCGTCTATGCGCTGGTGCTGGTCGGTTTGGTGGCCGGCATCTGGGGCATGTCGGTGCGTGTCCATTACGACTGGAACTGGCGCGACGTGCCGCAGTACTTGGTCAGCACCAGTGGTCAGGAGTTGCTGGCGCCGTTTGATGCCTATGTCACGATCACGCCCGACGGCAAAACGCTGTCGCTGACCGAGTACGGCGGCGAGCGCAGCGCCTCGTATACCGACTTCGAGCAGGCCTACGCCGAGAGCGGCGACTTGGTCTTCCGCGATGACTTGCTCGCGTACCAGGCAGGTTTGCGTCCCGGCATTCTGCTGATCGGCTTGTGGATGACGCTGAAGCTGTCGGCGGTGTCGTTGGTGTTTGCGCTGTTGTTCGGTTTGGTCGCCGGGCTTGGCCGCGTGGCCGACAACCCGGCGGCGCGTCAGCTGTCGAGCAACTATGTCGAACTGATCCGCGGTACGCCGCTGCTGGTGCAGATTTTCATCGTCTACTTCTTCATCGGCACCGTGCTGCAGTTGTCGGCATTCACGGCTGGCGTGGTGGCACTGGCCGTCTTTACCGGTGCCTACATCGCCGAGATCATCCGCAGCGGGATCGAGTCGGTACCGCGTGGGCAGATGGAAGCCTCGCGCAGTTTGGGCATGAGCTATGCCCAGGCGATGCGCTACGTGGTGTTGCCGCAGGCACTGAAGAAAACCTTGCCCTCGCTGGCCGGGCAGTTCATCAACTTGATCAAGGACTCGTCGCTGGTATCGGTGATGGCGCTGACCGACCTGACCAAGGCCGGCCGCGAAATCATCAGCTCCAACTTCCGGCCGTTCGAGGTCTGGTTCACGGTCGCACTGATGTATCTGGCGCTGACCGGCACGCTGTCCTATTTGGTTCGTCGTCTGGAGAAGAGGCTGGCGCATGAATGACAAGGCCTTGATCCGCGCCACCGCGGTGACCAAGTGCTACCCGAATGGCACGCAGGCGCTCAAGGGCGTCGATCTGCAAGTCAGCCGCGGTGAAGTGGTCTGCATCATTGGCCCCAGCGGTTCGGGCAAGTCGACGCTGCTGCGCACGCTCAATGCGATGGAATCGATCACCAGCGGCGAGGTGACCGTCGACGGCGTATCGGTGCACGCGCGCAGTACCGACTTGAATCGCTTGCGCACGCAGGTCGGCATGGTGTTCCAGCAGTTCAATCTGTTTCCGCATATGACCGCGCTCGAAAACGTGATGCTGGCGCCGATGCGGGTGTCGAAGCGTCCGCTGGACGAGGCGCGCAGCCGTGCCGAGAAGCTGCTGCTGAAAGTCGGCCTCGCTGACAAGGCGCATGTGCATCCCGGCCAGCTGTCCGGCGGACAGCAGCAGCGCGTGGCCATCGCACGCGCTCTGGCGATGCAGCCGACGATCATGCTGTTCGACGAGCCCACCAGCGCGCTCGATCCCGAAATGGTCGGCGAAGTGCTCGAGGTGATGAAGGACCTGGCGCGCGAAGGCATGACGATGTGCGTCGTCACGCATGAGATGGGCTTTGCCCGCGCGGTTGCCCATCGCGTGATCTTCATGGACGGCGGCCAGATCCAGCATGACGCGCCGCCACAGCCGTTCTTCGATGCGCCGAGCCATGAACGGCTTCGCGCATTCCTGGGCCAAGTACTGAAGTAGCGCCGCGCAGGGCGCTGCGGCCGATCAGCCGCCGAAGCGCACCGGCTGGATGCCGCGCTTGCGTCGCCTGATGACGACGGTGTTGGCGATCTTGTCGTGCCAGCCTTGCTTGCGTGCGTCCCAGCCGACCCACATCAAGCCGAGAAAGCCGACGAAGATCGACGGGTAATAGCCGATGTAGCGCAGCAGCAGCTGGCCGACCGTGGGTTTGCCGCCGGTGCGTGCATCGACGATGCGTGCGCCGAACAGCATCTTGCCCGGCGTAGCCTGGCGCGCGATCCAGAACCACAGCACGGCAATGATCGGCAGCAGATAAGTGATCAGCAGATCGGCCGGTCCCTTGTAGAACGAGGTGTTGCTCCAGTACGTGTCGCCGTAAGCCCAATGGATCAGCGGCGTGGTCAGTGCGATCACCAGCGCGGTATCGATCAGCGAAGCGCCGACGCGAACCCAGAAGCCGACGTATTCCAGCGCGCCGTCATCGGTGGCGCGGCTTGATGCGATGTCAAAGTCCGGGGCGCTCATGTCGTCCCCAGATGCTGGGTGCGGGTCCGGAACAGCTCGGGCATCCATTCGCGCACCGCGGCGCTGGCACCGGCTTTGTAGGTCATGCGCATGTAGGACGCCGTTCGCGCCGCGGCGCCATCGAGTCCGAACTGAACATTGGCGAATGTGCAGCTGCTGAACTGTGGCAACTCGCCTCCGGAGTAGATCAGCGTGCAGCCGTCGAATTCGCAGCCGTCGAAGTGCGTGCCATCGAGCTTGACCTGGCCTCCCTTGAAGCTGCGCGCTGCGATTTTGCTCATCTGGATTCCATGGCAAGCGGTGCCTGCCGCCGAGCGTATCATCCGCGCGGCTGCTAGCTCAGGTCGAACCGGTAGCGCGGGCCGCAGGCGCCGCTCGTCCGCATCGTGATCCATCGCCGGGCTGCATCCGCGAGGCTAGCCCCATGCAACATCGACGGCGGTCCTGCATGACGTGTATGGCGTCCCCGGCGGGATTTGAACCTGCGACCTCACGCTTAGGAGGCGTGCGCTCTATCCAGCTGAGCTACGGAGACCTTGCGCCAGTTTAAGCGAGCGCGACGTCCCGACCCAAGCGGCGGTCGGTCTGCGATGTCCAAGCCGTGTTGTTGCGATGACCGGGCGCGCGATAGAGTCGCGGCGCCCTTTGGAGTGCTTGCCACCATGATGGGGATGAAGATGCGTCGAGCCGTTGGATTCGGGTTGTGGTGTTCGGCGCTGCTGCTGACCGCCTGCGGTGGCGGCGACGCCGGCTTCGTCGGCGACAACAGCGGCGGCAGCAGCGGCGGTGGTTCAGGCGGCGGTAGCGGGACCAATACGCCGGTTTATCGGCTAGGCGTGCTCCAGGGCACGAGCTTTTCGTCGGGGGCCATTGCGGTGGCGCAATCGCCACTGCCGGCCGGTGGCAGCTCGGGCTTGCGGGTCGACATCGTCGATATTGCCAACGCCAACGCGCTGGTCACCGAGTCGGTCGCGGTGACGTTTTCGTCTCAGTGCTTGAGCCAGTCCAGTTCCAGCATCACCCCCAACCCCGCCAGTTCGATCAACGGCTCGGCATCAGCCACCTATTCGGCGCGCGGTTGTGCGCAGAACGACGTGATTACGGCAACCGCCGTCGTCGGTGGCTCGACCGTGACGGCCAGCGGTTCGATCACCGTCGAGGCTGCACCGCCGAGCGCCGTGCAGTTCGTATCGGCCGCACCCAACAGCATCCGCATCAAGGGCACCGGCAATCCGCAGACGTCGGTGGTCAAGTTCTCGGTCACCAACAACGCCGGCGGCCCGGTGCCGAGCCAGCGGGTCGCGTTTTCGCTGGACACGACGGCGGGCGGCATCACGCTGACGCCGTCCTCGGGCACGACCGATTCGTCCGGCGTCGTACAGACGACGGTCAACGCCGGCACCGTCGCCACCAGCGTGCGGATCACGGCCGTGGTCGTCGACGACAGCGGCAATGCAGTGGCGGCGATTCCGCCGGCCCAGTCCGATTCGCTGGTGATCTCGACTGGCCTTGCCGACCAGGACAGCTTCTCGATCAGCGTCGGCTGCTTCAATATCGAAGGCGGCGACTACGACGGCACCAAAACCAGCGTCAACATCCTGGCTGCCGATCGTTTCAACAACCCGGTGCCGGACGGTACCGCGATCAGCTTCCGGGCCGAAGGCGGCCAAGTCCAACCGCAGTGCCTGACGATCGCCGGCGGCTGCACGGTCGACTTCACGTCGGCGAGCCCGCGCACCAGCGACCATCGCGTGACGATTCTGGCCACCGCGGTGGGTGAGGAAAGTTTTACCGACACCAACGGCAACGGTCGCTACAACAGCGGCGAAACCTTCGGCGACCTCGGCGAGGCGTTTCTCGACAAGAATGAGAATGGCACGCGCGATGCCAACGAAGAATTCGTCGACTTCAATAACAGCGGCGGCTTCGACCCAGCCAGCGGCAACTTCACCGGCGTGCTGTGCGACAGCGGCTGCGATGCAGCCAGCTCCTTGTCGGTGCGCGCGTCGGCGCCGATCATCATGTCGGGTTCGACGGCGGACATCACGATTGCGCCGACCACGATCGACTTGAGCAACGGTGCCAAGTTCGTGCAGGTGGTCGTCGGCGACAGCGCCGGACAGCCGATGCCGGGACAGACCAAGATCGAGGCGACGACCTCGTTCGGCAGCATCGTCGGCGATAGCAGCTATACGCAGGCCTGCAGCGCGTTCAACGGCCCGTTCGCGTACGGCTTCGTCGTCAAACCGCCAGACGATCAAGACAAGTCCACCAGCGGCGTGTTCACGGTCAAGGTGACGACACCGCGCGGCGTCGTGACGTCGGCCTCGGCATCGGTTGTGTTCAGCACGACGGTCAGCGCGCCGCCGGCCGGTGGGCCCCTGACGTCGATCAACTTCCTTGGGGCGTCCAGCGCCAATCTCAGCATCAAGGGGACTGGCGTGGGCCAGCCCGAAACCGCGACGCTGAGCTTCAAGGTGCTCGACAATCAGGGCACGGCGCTGCCGAATCAGACGGTCAGCTTCTCGCTCGATACGACGGTCGGCGGCATCAAGCTCGATCGTACGACGGCCGTGTCTGACAGCAATGGCAATGTGCAGGTCGCGGTGTCGTCGGGCACCGTGCAAACCACGGTGCGGGTCACCGCGACCGCTGTCAGTGGCGCGACCACGGTGATCGCGCGCAGCGACGCGCTGGTGATCTCCACCGGCATCGCCGATCAGGACAGCTTCTCGCTGTCCGCGACCAAGTTGAACATCGAAGGTGCCGATCGTGACGGCATCGAGTCGACGATCACCGCACGCCTGGCAGACCGCTTCAACAATCCGGTGCCGGACGGCACCGCGGTCAGCTTCACCAGTGAAGGCGGAGCGATCGAGCCGAGTTGCATCACGGTCGGTGGTGCCTGTTCGGTGATCTTCAGCAGCCAGAATCCGCGTGTTGGTGATCATCGCTACACGATCCTGGCGACGGCGATCGGCGAGGAGAGCTTCACCGACCTCAACGGTAACGGCCAGTACGATGCCGGCGAACCGTTCGGCGACATCGCCGAGCCGTTTCTCGACACTGACGAAAACGGCACCCGTAATCCGCAAGCCGAGCCCTTCGTCGATTTCAACGGCAACGGCAGTTTCGATGCCGCCGGCGGTACGTTTACCGGGCCTTTGTGCAACAGCGGCTGCGATACGGCCAAGACGCTGTTCGTGACTGACAGCATCGTCATCGTCGCTTCGAGTTCGTCGGCCGTGATCACCGGACCGACCAGCATCACGATGGCGGCCACGACGGCGCGCTCGTTCACGATCCGGGTGCAGGACAGTGCAGGGCAGAACATGGCCGGCGATACGACGATTGCCGCCACCAGCACCTACGGAACGATCGAAGCGCCTGCCGAGTTCACCCAGGTCGACACGAATGCCAATTCGGCCGGAGCGGCTTATGGCTTCACGTTGACCGGTACCGGCATCCCCGGCAGTGGCGTCGTCACGATTACCGTTACATCGCCGCTGGGTGTCAGCACGCTGTACACGTTCCCGGTCACCGCGAACTGATGTGACGCCTGCTGCCGCTGCGATCGTGATCGCAGCGGCAGCAGGGGACTTCCTTCAGGCCCCAGCCCAGACCGCATGAAATAATCGCTGCCTCTGAATCGGGAGTATCGCGATGCTGATCGGCACACCGAAGGAAATCAAAGTCCACGAATATCGCGTGGGCCTGACGCCGGCCGGCGTCAAAGAGCTTCGAGCGCACGGCCATCAGGTGCTGATCCAGTCCAGCGCCGGTATCGGCATCGGCCTCAGCGACGAGGCCTATCGCAATGCCGGTGCCGAGATCGTCGATACCGCGCAAGAAGTATTCGCGCGTGCCGAGATGATCATCAAGGTCAAAGAGCCGCAGCCGATCGAATGCCGGATGCTCCGCCCCGGACAAGTGTTGTTTACGTATCTGCATCTGGCGCCCGATCCCGAGCAGACGCGCGCGCTGATCGACAGCGGCTGTGTCGCGATTGCCTATGAAACCGTGACGGATGCGCGTGGCGGGCTGCCGCTGCTGGCCCCGATGAGTGAAGTCGCGGGGCGTATGTCGATACAGGCCGGTGCTCATGCGATGGAAAAGGCGCAGGGCGGCAACGGTGTATTGCTCGGCGGCGTGCCCGGTGTGGCGCCGGCCGATGTGCTGGTGATCGGTGGCGGCGTCGTCGGCTACAACGCGGCGCGGATCGCCGTGGGCATGGGTGCGCATGTGACGATCCTGGATCGCTCGCTGCCGCGCCTGAACTATCTCGACTCTTTGTTCGACGGCCGCTTGAACACGATCTATTCGACCGTCGATGCGCTGGAACACTACACCGCGCATGCCGATCTGGTGATCGGTGCCGTGCTGGTGCCGGGTGCAGCGGCGCCGAAGCTGGTCACGCGCCGCCATCTGCGTGCGATGAAGCCCGGCGCAGTCGTCGTCGACGTCGCGATCGATCAAGGCGGTTGCTTCGAGACGTCGAGGCCGACGACGCATCAGAATCCAACGTATGTCGAAGAGGGCGTTGTGCATTACTGCGTCGCCAATATGCCGGGCGGCGTCGCCCGCACGTCGACGTTCGCGCTGACCAATGCAACGATGCCGTTCGCCGTGTCGCTGGCTGACAAGGGCTATCGCAAGGCGCTGCTCGACGATCCGCATCTGCTGGCAGGACTCAATGTCCATGCCGGTCGTCTGACCTATCAAGCCGTCGCCGAGGCGCTGGCTCTGCCGTATCAGCCGGCGCTCGAGGCGCTCGGCGGCGCCTGATCGGCGCCGCTTGATACATCGGCGCGTATCCGCTGCGCGCGCCGCGATCTCCCGGTTTCCGATGCCGACCGATGCCGACCCGGCAGCGGTCGGCATCGGCTGTGTTGTCGGGCTAGCGTCCGGTTGCGGGCCGGGCCGGATAGCGGCGACGCAGCGCCAATGCGCCCATCAGCACCAGCAAGCTGCCTGAGCCGAACGCGCCACCTCCGCCACTCCCGCTATTGCCGTCGTCCTGATTCGACTTTGCGGGGCTGACAACCACGGTCGTCGACGTGGTGGTCGACAAGCCGTCACCGTCGGTGACGGTCAGTTCGAACACATAGGTGCCGGCACTGCTGGGCGTGAAGCTCGCTGACGCCGTGTCGGCATCGCGCAGTGCAACGGTCGGCCCGGATACCTGGCGCCAGCTGTAGCCAGCGATGCTACCGTCCACGTCGCTGGCCGTGCCCACCAGCGCCACGCTGTTGCCGGCCGTTGCCGGCAAGGTATCGGGCGTATCGACCACCGGCGGTGCGATCACGGTGACGACGACCGTATCCGAGGCGCTGAGGCCTTCGGCATTGGTCACCGTCAGTAGCATCGAAACGATGCCGGGCTTGTCGGACGTCATGCTGATCTTGGCGGTGTCCGTGGCGCTGAGGTTGGCCGTCGGGCCTGCGGTCTGCGTCCACTGATAGCCGCTGATCGCGCTGCTGCCGCCGATCGAGGCCGATGCGTCCAACGTCAGCGTCTGACCGATGACCAGCCGCGCATCGCTGCCGGCAGCTGCCGTCGGTGCAACCAGCGGCGCCAGCACGCTGATCGTCACCGTATCGCGGGCGACGTTGCCACTGGCGTCGGTCACCGTCAGCGCGAACTGATACTCCCCGCCGCTGACCGCATCGAACTGCGCGCGCGGTGTGGCGGCATCACGCAGCGTCACGGCAGTGCCCGCCGTCTGGCTCCAGAGGTAACGCAGCAGATCGCCATCGGCGTCACTGGAGCGGCTGCCGTCCAGCGTGACCGGCGTCGGCGCGCGCAGGCTCTGATCGGCGCCGGCGTCCGCCATCGGCAGCGTCAGCACGCTCACGGTCACCGAACTGCTGGCCGTGCGGCCGTCGTTGTCGGTCACCGTCAACGCAAAGCCGAAGCTCCCCGGCAGCGATGCAGTGAAGCTGGGCGTTGCCGTCGCGGCATTGCTCAAGGTCACTGCGGTGCCGGCGATCTGCGTCCAGCTGTAGCGCTGGATCGTGCCGTCGGGATCGCGGGACGCACTGCCGTCGAGCAGCACCCGCGCCCCGAGATAGACCGACTGATTGCTGCCGGCATTGGCGACCGGCGGCGCTTGTACCGTGACCGTCACCGAATCCTGGCTGCTGTAGCCGTCGTTGTCGGTCACCGTCAGCGTGAACGCATAGACGCCGGCCTGGCTGGGCGTGAACTGTGCGCGGACGCTGTTGGCGCCCGACAGCACCGCCGTCGGGCCGGCCGTCTGTGTCCACTGGTACTGGCTGATGCTGCCATCGGGGTCTGACGAGCCGGAGCCATCGAGCGTAACCAACGAGCCGGCGGCGATCGTGGCATCGCTGCCCGCATTGGCGATCGGCGCGGCGACGACGGTGATCGTCAGCGTGTCGGTGGCCGAGTTGCCATTGTTGTCGGTGACCGTCAGGGTGAACCCATAAGTGCCCGCCGCCGTCGGCTTGAATGTCGCCTTGGCGCTGCCGGCATTGGTGATGGCGACGCTCGGGCCGGCGGCCTGAGTCCAGGCGTAGCTCGTGATGCTGCCGTCGGCATCGCTGGAGCCGCTGCCGTCGAGCGTGACGGTCGCACCGGTCAGCGCAGTCGCGTCGGCGCCGGCATTGGCGACCGGCTTGGCTTGCACGGTGACCTTCACTCTATCGGTCGCCGTCAAGCCGCCGTTGTCGGTGACCGTAAGCGTGAACGCATAGACGCCAGCCTGGGTCGGCGTGAACTGAGGCGCTGGGCTGGTGGCGCCGGACAACACCACGCTCGGCCCGGTGGTCTGGGTCCACTGGTACAGGCTGATGCTGCCATCGGGGTCGGACGAACCGGCGCCGCTGAGCGCGATGGGCGCGCCAGTGAAGCCGCTGCTATCGGGGCCTGCATTGGCGATCGGAGCCTGGTTCGACGGCGTGATCGTCACCGTGACCGAATCACGGCTTTGGCTGCTGCCGTCCGACACCGTCAGTTGGAACACCAATTGGCGATTGGAGGTGACGACCGGTGCGTTGAAGCTCGGCGTCAGCATCGTGGGATTGTTCAGCGTCACGGCGACGCCGGACAACTGCGTCCATTGATAGCGCAGGCTGCTGGTGCCGTCGGCGTCGCTGGCCTTGCCTTGCAGCGTGACGACCACGGGCCCGCTGCCGTCGGCGTAGAACGACGGCGCACTGAAGTCGGCGCCGGCATCGGCGTACGGGGGTCGCGCCACGCAGACGCCATCCTCGGTCGCGACGCTGCTGAATGGCGGGACGGCGATCGAGTTGACGCCGACGTTGTCCACCAACCAGCCGATGTTGCCGACGCCGGCATTACTGAACTGATGGAAGCGCAACCGGATCGAACTGCCGGCAACCGAGGTGCCGAAGTCGAGCGTGGCGCGGGTCATTTGCCGGTTGCTGCCGACGTAGCCAGCACGCGATGTCGACCCGGTGCTCAGCGTGCCGTTGTAGCCGCCGGCGGTGAACGTCGCCAGCGTGGTGACATCAACCCAGGCCCGGCCATCGACACTTATTTCGATCACGCCGCCGTCGGCGCCGGTTGGCGGCACGCTGCCGTTGCTGTCGGAGAACGCGTAGTAGTGATCGAACGACAGTGAGAAGTTGCCCAGTGCAGTCACGCTGATCGGCGGTGACGTCAGCAGGCTTTCCGACTGCAGATCGCTGCTCGGCGCCCACCACAGCGAGCCGGTGCCGAACGAACTGTTGAAGTCGGCGATGCGAATCGTCGGCGTGACGCCCGTCTGGCTGATGACCCAGTCGTTGGCGCTGGCCTGGATCTGCTCGATGTCGTCGCTCGCGCGATTGAAGGACACCAGGTCGTAATTGACGGTCGCCGTGTAGTACGGCGCCAAGGTGTCGCCGGCTGGCGTGCTGCTGGGGAACTGGGCGACCACGGTCGGCCCGAGTTCAGGCAGTGCGACTTCGATCGGGAACGAGTACGGCGCAGCCGACCCGCTGCCGAGTTTGACGCGCAGCGATCCGACCACGTTGCCGGCATTGTCGGGCAGCAGCGACAAGGCGTTGCCGTCGACGAAGCTCAGATGGCCGCTGCCGAGTTCGGTCACGGTGGCCACGGTGCCGTCGACCAGCCCGCCGCTGGTACCGATCGGCATGCTGACCGTCAGCAAGGCCGACTCGCCGGCATCGAGCACGCTGTCGGTATCGCAGTAGCTGCCGTTGGCGTCCTGGATGGTCAGATCGAAGCGAGCCGTGGCGGTCAGCGGCGGCGCCGACTGGCTGACGAAGCTTTCGATGACGCCCGCGTTGCTGAGGCTGTTGCGCGGCGCCGACACGGCGTACAGGCCCATGCCGCGCCGCGCGAAGGCCGCGTTGATCAGGTCGAAGTCCTGCGCGTCGGTGGCGATGGCCGCTGCCAGGATCGCGTCGCGCGCTTCGGTGAACGTCGGCGACGTCGGCGTCAGTTTCAGACCGGCGATCAGATAGTCCTGCATCCGCGTGCGCGCTTGCGCAAACGTGTAGCGGCTGTCGTTGAGCAAGCTGGCGTAGGCGTCCCAGAGCGCGGCAACCCAGATCTCACCGGCGTTGTGTACTTCGGCATTGCTGGCGCCATCGCTGCCAAACGCCAGCGGGGCCGTCGTCGGCAGCGGGACGCCGTTTTCGATGTACTTGAACGTCAGCGGATTGACCGCGAACTGCGTTGAATACGGGGCTCGACGGATGCCGAAGTAGGCATCGTTGAGGACGTAGTAACCGAGGCTGTAAGCGCCTTGATAGCGGTCGTTGCCGATGACGGCGCGATCTTCTTCGCGCACCGACAGCAACAGCGCGGCGACGTCGCTCCAGCCTTCGCCCATGCTGCCGCCTTGCGTGTTGGACAGGCCCGAGCCGTCGTTGACCAAGCGGTTGCTGACGTAGTGGAAGAACTCGTGCGCGATGATGCCGTTGTCGAGCGTGCCATCGAGCGGCGTCGAGGCATTTCGCAGCAGACGTGCAGTAACAGGGCCGCTGGCGAGCGCGTCACGCACGCGCAGGCCGTCATCAAACGTGGTCATCAGCGACGGGATCGTGATCGTCGTGTCGGCGGCACCGAAGGAAAACGGCGCTTCACCGGGAACGTTGTTGACCATGATCACGCCGGCAGCCCCGGCAGCTTGCGCGTTGCCGACCTTGACGGTGAAGTCGCAGTTGCCGCGATCGATCAACGCGATCTTGCCGCTGAGCGCGGCGGCGTTGGTTGCACCGGTACAGGCATCGGTGGTGGGCGCGGTGTCGTCCAGATAGGCGACCACGTCCTGCGTCAGATCGAAGCTCTTGGGGCCGAACGTCGCCGGTGCAGCCGCCAGATCGCCGATCGCGGGCGATACGATCGTCAGCGCGCCGCTGAAGATGCCGTCGAACAAATACATCTGCATTCGCGGCGACGAGCCGTCGGCCGGAGTCGACATGTTGGCGTTGTTGGTGCCCGAGTAATCCTGCCCTTGCGCCAGGATCGGATCACCGCCAACGCCGCCGCGGCCGTAGTTCTGGCTCTGGGCGTTGCCGGACGCTTCGTCGAAGCCGGATGCATACCAGGCGTCGTGCAGCCAGTTGTTCAAGTAGAACAGGTTGACCGCTGCTGCAGCCCGCGCCGCAGGCGTCGTCGGGTCGGTATCGACCGCGACCGGATAATCGAATACGCGCGTGCCGGTGACGGTAGGCTGTAGATCGCCGCGTGCCGGCTGGAAGCCGTCCGGCGACGACAGATCGAGGTAGGCGTTGACGTTGTTGCCTGACGTCACGGTTGCACCGGCTGCAAGCCAGGGATCGCCGCTGGCGATCAACGGGCTGCTCTGCAGCGTCACCAGGTTGGACGTGGCCGGAACCCGGACATAGGTGGCTTTCGGGTCCAGCGACGGCACCGGCAGGTATTGATTGCCCAGCGGGTGGTCGAACGGTTGGTTGATGTTGGCGCTGTCGGCCATCGCCTGGTAGCCGAACGACTCGTGCTGTTCCATGTTGCGGCGGAACAGCACCCGGCCATCGGTCGCCGACACCACGTAGGCGTACTGGTCGTCGCGATAACCGTCGACGGTGGCCGCTGACAGTTCCAAGTAGTAAGCGGTCTGCACTTGGTCGTCGATGACAAAGCGGACCGGCTTGGCGCGCACGTTGCCGACCAAGTGGTAATCGGCGTTGGAGGCGGCGGGTGCGAAGTAGCGGTAGCTGCCGCTGCTGCCGACTTCGGTCAACTGGCTGCTGGCGATCGTGCCGCCCAGATCGGCAAAGGCCGTGCTGACGGCCTGCTGCGGTGTCACCGAGTAGGGGTCGGATGCGGCTTGATCCCGCGCTGCCTGCGACATCGGCAGGAAATAGCCGGACGTGGCGATGACATTGAACCGGGCGTCCATCGCCACGGCCAGACGGCGGCCAAACACCTCGTCGCCGGCCACGGTCTGGACGAAACTGGCGATTAGCGGGCCGCGCCCGGTGTCATGGATCTGGGTCAGCCGCGCCTGACTGATGGTCGTGGCATCGATGCCGAGTGCAAAGGCCTCCTTTGCCAGCGCATCGCGCCCGGCGGCTTCGATCATGCTCGGGCGGTCGAGCATCATCGGCGCCGTGGCCACCAAGCCCTCACGCGCCCACAAGAAACTCGGCGTCTTCAGTCGCCGGTCGAATGACGAGCCGTTACTGCCGCGGCGTAGACGGTGGCTGTCGACGAGCTTTTGGCGTGCGCTCAGCGCAGGGTCCACCCCGGTCTGTGCGGAGGCAGGCTCGTCGGCCGGATAGGACAGGTCGAGATTCACCGGCCCTTGCAGGCCGGTAGGCACCTGAGCCGCATAAGCAGTGGCGCACGAAAAAAGACCGGCCGCAGCGGCCACGGCAATCCGACGATGCATACATCCTCCCTGGAACCCCAGTGCAGCCGCCATCCCCTGCGATGGCGTTGCGCCTACAACAGGCCGGAGAAGTGCAGCAACACTTAAGCCAAGTGAGGAGGGCAGATGCCGCCGATGGTCACCATGACGATGTTTTGTTCACGATTGGTCGGCTGCGCCGGCCGCTGAATCAGTCGCGGAACCGGCGGACCAGATCGCCATAGGCGTCGATGCGCCGGTCGCGCAGGAACGGCCACCAGCGGCGCACGTTCTCGGAGCGCGCCAGGTCGATATCGACCACCAGCACTTCCTGCGAGTCGGTCCCCGCTTGGGCAAGGAACTCGCCCTGAGGCCCGACGGCGAAGCTCGAACCCCAAAACTGCGAGCCCGACAGCGAGCCGGTCGGATCGGGTTCATGTCCGGTGCGATTGGCGACGATGACCGGCAGTCCGTTGGCCACCGCATGCGAGCGCTGGATCGTGATCCAGGCCTCGCGCTGACGCGCTTGCTCGTCGGCGGGGTCGTCCGGATTCCAGCCGATCGCCGTCGGATAGAACAGCAGGTCGGCGCCCGCCAAGGCCATCAGCCGCGCGGCTTCCGGATACCACTGGTCCCAGCAGACCAGCACGCCGAGCTTGCCCAGGCTGGTGCTGATCGGCTGAAAGCCGAGGTCGCCCGGCGTGAAGTAGAACTTCTCGTAGTAGCCCGGATCGTCAGGGATGTGCATCTTGCGGTACTTGCCCGCCAGGCTGCCGTCGCGCTCGAGCACCACGGCCGTGTTGTGGTACAGCCCCGGAGCGCGA
>Ga0256309_1000103_pt1 | contig 14672 bp, 11 predicted proteins | sample ColtaT_FD_183678 | JGI IMG/M metagenome (GOLD analysis project Ga0256309, IMG submission 183678) | Metatranscriptome of freshwater microbial communities from Columbia River, Oregon, United States - Colum_Colum_RepA_8d (Metagenome... | ecosystem: Environmental > Aquatic > Freshwater > River...
GGAAAGCAAAACCATGCGTATCAATCCAGAAATTCCTATTCCACCGGGTTCCAGCGCCATACATGGAATTTATGACGCCGATGTGAAAGATTGTCCAACCTTCAAAGAAGAGGCAGGAAACCTTCTTAATTTTCTTGATAATTGCGATTTTGCAGGGTATAATTCTAACACCTTCGATATCCCGCTGTTAACTGAAGAATTTATGCGAGCAGGTTTTGATTTTGATCCTAAAACCCGCCGCTTCGTTGATGTTCAAAATATCTTCCATAAGAAAGAACAACGGACTTTATCGGCAGCTTATAAATTTTACTGTGACAAAGACCTTACCAATGCTCACTCTGCAGAAGCTGATATACAGGCAACTTGGGAAGTCCTAGAGGCCCAGCTGGAAAGGTACCCGGATTTGCAACAAGATGTAGCCTGGCTCGCTGAATTTTCCCAAAAACACAAATCAGCCGATCTGATGGGGCGCATTATTTACAATGAAAAAGGAGAAGAAATTTTCAACTTTGGCAAGCATAAAGGCAAAACAGTGGAAGGGGTCTTAAGAGCAGAACCAAGCTATTATGAGTGGATGATGCAAGGGGATTTTCCACAATATACTAAACGTGTATTAACTTCTATTCGTCTGAGAGGTATCGGAAAATAAGGCAATGAAAATTATTTGTATTGGTCGAAATTATGCAGATCATGCTAAAGAGATGCATGCGCAGGCCCCAAGTGAACCGGTGTTTTTTTTTAAACCACAAACGGCACTTAGTACCGGTAGCCAAATTACTATACCAAACTTTACTACAAATTTACATCATGAAATTGAACTGGTTTTTCGTGTTTGCAAAACAGGCTTTACAATTTCAGAGTCTCAGGCGCTCAATTATATAGATGCGTGGTCTTTGGGAATTGATTTTACCGCCCGCGATATACAGGATGTTTTAAAAGCCAAAGGATTGCCATGGGAAAAAGCCAAAGCTTTTGATAACAGTGCTTTTTGTGCTCCATTTACAGATATAACAGATTATATACTTCCTGACAAGGAATTTGCTCTAATGTGCAATTCTAAATATGTACAAAGAGGATATTTAAAAGAAATGTTATTTGCTCCTGCATATCTTATTTCATACGTAAGCAAATTTGTTACTTTACAAGCTGGTGATTTAATTTTTACTGGTACACCCGCAGGTGTTGGTAAAGTAAATGCAGGTGATGTATTACAAGGATTATACGATAGTCGTATAATTTTTAATATTACTATAAACTAAAAAAGCCCCTTTTTGGGGCTTTTTTAAATGTACTGTTATTGTTTATAACACGTCTTCACCAACTTCCGCCTTACTTGCCATCAACAATTCGTATTCTTCCTTGTTGCCAACTACAAGTTTGTCATAAACCCGCATACCGGTACCGGCTGGAATTAAATGCCCAACGATTACGTTTTCTTTTAAACCTAATAGACGGTCCACTTTACCATTAACGGCTGCTTCATTAAGTACTTTGGTAGTTTCCTGGAATGAAGCTGCAGAAATCCAGCTGCTGGTTTGCAATGAAGCACGGGTAATACCCTGAAGAATAGGATTTGCAGTAGCTGGAACCGCATCTCTGGACTCTATGCATTTTTTATCTTTACGTTTAAGTATTGAATTTTCATCACGTAAACGTCTTGCTGTAATGATTTGTCCGGCTTTAAATTCTGGACTATCTCCCGGATCTGTAACCACTTTTTTACCAAACAGCTGATCGTTTTCCAGCATAAAATCGGCCTTGTTTACTAATTGCTGTTCAAGAAATATTGTATCACCAGCATCAACAATTTCAACTTTACGCATCATTTGACGTACAATAACTTCAAAGTGCTTATCGTTTAGTTTTTGTCCCTGTAAACGGTACACTTCTTGTATTTCATTAACAAGGTATTCTTGTACAGCGGTTGGTCCTTTAATAGATAAAATATCACCCGGACTAATAGCGCCATCAGATAGCGCATCTCCTGCTTTAACAAAATCATTTTCTTGAACCAGGATGTGTTTGCTTAAATTCACAAGGTAATTGCGTCGCTCACCTGTTTTGGCTTCTACAATAACCTCACGGTTACCGCGTTTAATTTTTTCTCCAAAACTAACCACACCATCAATTTCACTTACAACTGCAGGATTACTTGGATTACGTGCTTCAAAGAGTTCGGTAACACGTGGTAAACCACCGGTAATATCTCCCGTTTTTCCTGAAAGTCTTGGAATTTTTACTAATACCTGACCGGGTTCAATTTTTGCATTTTCATTAATGACAATATGTGCACCCACCGGGATATTGTATGATTTTAAACCTAAACCTTTTTTATCAACAATACTTATAACCGGATTAAGCGTTTTATCGCGGCTTTCAATTATTACTTTTTCTTTAAATCCTGTTTGCTCATCACTTTCCTCGCGGTACGTTACATTTTCTTTAATGTTTTTAAATTCAACACTACCTCCAAATTCAGAAACGATAACCGCATTATAGGGATCCCAATCGCAAATTAAATCTCCTTTTTTAACTTTTGTACCGGGTTTAATATACAAGCTAGATCCGTAAGGTACATTTCCGGTAGTAAGTGTAATGCCGGTATTGGAATCAATTATCCGCATTTCGGTTGAACGCCCTATAACTACATTAACTTTTTGGTTTTCGTTATTGAGTCGTTCTACTGTACGCAATTCATCAATCTCCATAATACCATCATATTTGGCTATTAAGCTTGAAGATGCTGCAATGTTTGAGGCCGTTCCACCCACGTGAAATGTACGTAATGTTAACTGTGTTCCAGGTTCACCAATGGATTGAGCGGCAATTACACCTACAGCTTCGCCAAGTTGAACCAAGCGACCATTGGCCAAATTGCGACCGTAACATTTAGCGCATACACCCGATTTGCTTTCGCAGGTTAATACGGAGCGTATATCAATGGTTTCCAAAGGTGATTTATCAATTTGCAGGGCAAATTCTTCAGTAATAATTTCTCCACCGTTTATAATTAATTCGCCACTGGTAGGATGGTACACATCATTTAATGCCGTACGGCCCAAAATACGATCGTACAGGCTTTCAACCACATCATCATTATTTTTTAGTGCCGACATAGATAAGCCACGTAACGTACCACAATCGGTTTCGTTAATAATAACATCTTGAGCCACATCCACCAAACGACGGGTTAAGTAACCTGCATCTGCTGTTTTTAATGCCGTATCTGCTAAACCTTTTCGTGCACCGTGAGTAGAAATAAAGTACTCAAGGATGGTTAACCCTTCACGAAAGTTTGAAAGAATGGGGTTTTCAATAATAGACGTTGTGGTATCACCCGCTTTTTGGGGTTTAGCCATAAGTCCACGCATACCACTCAGCTGTTTAATTTGTTCCTTACTACCACGAGCACCAGAATCGAGCATCATGTACACTGGATTAAATCCCTGACGGTCATTACTTAATGTATCAAGTACTTTTTTAGTAACCTTTGAATTGGTGTGGGTCCAGATATCAATGATTTGGTTGTAACGCTCATTATTGGTGATAAAACCCATATTATAATTATTTACAACTTCATCCACCTGATTATGGGCGTCGTCTATAATGGTAAATTTATCTGCAGGAATTTGAATATCACCTAAATTAAAAGATAAACCTCCGCGAAATGCAGTACGGAAACCTAATTCTTTGATATCATCTAAAAATTTGGCAGTTTTTGCCATACCGGTTTGTTTTACAACATTACCGATGATATCACGTAAGGATTTTTTTGTTAGTAATTCGTTGATATACCCAACCTCTTGCGGTACTACAGCATTAAATAAAACACGGCCAACAGTAGTTTCTATCATTTTAGAAACCAACTTACCGTTTTCTAATGCATTTGGAACCTTTACTTTAATAATGGCATGCAAATCAACAGCACGTTCGTTGTAGGCTATGATAACCTCTTCGGCATTGTAAAACAACTTGCCTTCACCGCGAACGGGATCATTAGCCAGATTTTTTTTAGACTTGGTTAGATAATATAAGCCCAATACCATGTCTTGTGACGGCACAGCAACGGGTGCTCCATTAGAAGGGTTTAAGATATTATGAGAAGCCAACATTAATATTTGGGCTTCCAAAATAGCAGCATTACCCAAAGGCACGTGTACGGCCATTTGGTCACCATCAAAGTCAGCATTAAATGCGGTACAAACCAAAGGATGCAACTGAATGGCCTTACCTTCAATTAATTTAGGTTGAAATGCCTGAATACCCAAACGGTGTAGGGTAGGAGCACGGTTTAATAAAACCGGATGGCCTTTTAAGGCATTTTCTAATATATCCCATACAATAGGATCTTTTTTATCTACTATTTTTTTAGCAGATTTTACAGTTTTTACAATTCCCCGTTCAATCATTTTACGTATGATAAACGGTTTAAATAATTCGGCAGCCATTTCTTTGGGTAAGCCGCACTCGTGTAGTTTTAATTCAGGTCCTACAACAATAACAGAACGTGCAGAATAATCAACCCGTTTACCTAACAGATTTTGACGAAAACGACCTTGCTTTCCTTTTAATGAATCGGAAAGTGATTTTAACGGACGGTTGCTATCGGTTTTAACAGCATTGCTTTTACGTGAATTATCAAATAAAGAATCAACCGATTCTTGAAGCATACGTTTTTCATTTCGCAATATCACGTCTGGTGCTTTGATTTCAATTAAGCGCTTTAAACGGTTGTTACGAATAATGACACGACGGTATAAATCATTTAAATCGGAAGTTGCAAATCGTCCTCCATCCAATGGAACTAAGGGACGTAACTCAGGAGGAATAACCGGTACCACTTTAATAATCATCCACTCGGGACGGTTAACAACATTTTGATTGGCTTGACGGAAGGCCTCAATTACTTGCAAACGCTTTAATGCCTCATTTTTGCGTTGCTGAGATGTTTCTTTATTTGCTTTATCTCGTAATTCATAGGAAAGGGCATCTAAATCAAGTCTTGAAAGTAAATCTTGAACGGCCTCAGCCCCCATTTTTGCGATGAATTTATGGGGGTCCTTATCGTCTAATAAATGGTTTTCTTTAGGTAGTGTATCAACCAAATTTAAATATTCTTCTTCGGTTAATAAATCATCTTTTTGAATTCCTTTTTCGGCTGTAATACCGGCATTTATTACCACATAGCGTTCGTAATAAATTACCATGTCTAATTTTTTAGTTGGATATCCAAGTAAATATCCCATTTTGTTGGGAAGCGAACGGAAATACCAGATATGTGCCACAGGAACTACAAGGTTGATGTGCCCCATTCGTTCACGGCGTACTTTTTTTTCGGTTACTTCAACACCACAGCGGTCACATACAATTCCTTTGTAACGAATACGTTTATATTTTCCGCAATGGCATTCGTAATCTTTTACCGGGCCAAAAATGCGCTCACAAAATAAACCATCTCGTTCGGGTTTATAGGTTCTGTAATTAATGGTTTCAGGTTTAAGAATTTCTCCATGAGAACGGCGTAAAATCGTTTCAGGCGAAGCTAAACTGATGGTTATTTTTGAAAAATTTGATTTTTGTTTTATATCGCGACGTAAAGCCATGTTTTTTTTTCGTTTTTAATGATTAATCCATATTTACATCAAGAGCTAATCCTTTTAGCTCATGCAACAGTACATTGAAAGATTCAGGAATACCCGGTGTAGGAATATTGTCACCTTTTACAATGGACTCATAGGCTTTGGCTCTTCCGGTTACATCATCCGATTTAACAGTTAATAATTCCTGTAATACATTTGCTGCTCCGTATGCTTCAAGTGCCCAAACTTCCATTTCACCAAAGCGTTGACCGCCAAATTGGGCTTTACCACCTAAAGGTTGTTGTGTAATTAATGAATACGGTCCAATAGAACGTGCATGCATTTTATCATCAACCATATGTGATAGTTTTAACATGTAAATAATACCCACTGTTGCTGGTTGGTGGAATCGCTCCCCGGTTTCTCCATCGTACAAAAATGTGCGACCAAATTGGGGCAATCCGGCCTTTTTAACCTGCTCATCTATCTGGTCCATACTGGCTCCGTCAAAAATAGGTGTTGCAAATTTTAATCCCAGTTTTTCACCCGCCCAACCCAGTACAGTTTCATATATTTGGCCCAGGTTCATACGCGAGGGAACTCCTAACGGATTTAACACAATATCTACGGGGGTACCATCTTCTAAATACGGCATATCTTCGGCTTTTACGATACGGGCAACAATACCTTTGTTACCATGACGTCCGGCCATTTTATCGCCAACTTTTAGTTTACGCTTTTGAGCAATATATACCTTGGCCATTTTAACAATACCATTAGGTAATTCATCGCCCACCGTAATCTGAAACTTTTCACGTTTGTATTTCCCTAAATAATCGTTGAAATGTATCATGTAATTGTGCAGCATTTGCTCAATCGATATGTTTTTATCTTTATCGCTTGTCCAATTAACAGGATTAATTTCGGTATAATCGATTCGTTCAAGAATTTTTTGGGTAAACTTGGTGCCTTTAGCTACAACCTCTTCTCCTAAAATATTGGTTACACCCTGAGATGTTCTGCCATTAACTAAGGTGAAAAGTTTATCTACCAGTTTAAGTTTAAGGTTATTTATGTTTTTTTCAAATTCCGAATCCAGTTTTTCAACTAAAGGTTTTTCTTCGGCTTTTGCTTTTTTATCTTTAATAACCCTTGAAAACAAACGTTTATCAATTACAACACCCTTAATAGAAGGGGATACGCGTAAGGATGCATCCTTAACATCTCCGGCCTTATCGCCAAAAATGGCACGTAATAGTTTTTCTTCAGGTGACGGATCGGTTTCGCCTTTAGGTGTAATTTTTCCAATTAAAATATCACCTTCTTTAACTTCTGCACCAATACGGATTAATCCCTTTTCATCAAGATCTTTGGTTGCCTCTTCGCTAACATTTGGGATATCAGGGGTTAGTTCCTCCATGCCGCGTTTTGTATCACGGACTTCTAAATTGTACTCATCTATATGAATGGATGTGAAAATATCATCGCGTACAATTTTTTCATTGATAACGATGGCATCTTCAAAATTATAACCTTTCCAGGGCATAAACGCCACTTTTAGATTACGGCCTAATGCCAATTCACCGTTTTGAGTTGCATAACCTTCGCAAAGTACTTGTCCTTTGGTTACTTTATCACCCTTTTTTACAATGGGTTTAAGATTCATGCAGGTACTTTGATTGGTTTTTTGAAATTTAGTTAAACGGTAGGTTTTAACATCACCCTCAAAACTAATTAACTTATCTTCTTCACTGCGTTGGTAACGTATTACTATTTCACGCGCATCTACATATTCTACATGCCCATCAAATTCTGCATTAATTAACACGCGGCTGTCTTCTGCCACTCGGCCTTCAATTCCAGTTCCAACAATTGGTGATTCCGGACGCATAAGGGGCACCGCCTGACGTTGCATGTTAGAGCCCATCAAAGCACGGTTTGCATCATCATGCTCCAAAAACGGAATTAAAGAAGCTGCAATAGAAGCAATTTGATTAGGAGCCACATCCATTAAATGGATTTGTTCAGCCTCTGTAATTGGAAAATCACCTTCAAAACGTGCTGTTATTTTAGTTCCGGTCATACGACCTTTGTCGTCCAGCTTTGAATTTGCTTGTGCTATATTTTTGCGATCTTCTTCTTCTGCGGTGAGATATAATATTTCTGAATTTGGATTTATTTTACCCTGTTTTACTTCACGATAGGGGGTTTCGATAAATCCAAGTTTGTTAACTTTTGCATAAACGCACAATGAAGAAATTAAACCAATATTGGGACCTTCAGGCGTTTCAATAGTGCATAAACGACCGTAGTGTGTGTAATGCACATCGCGTACCTCAAAACCTGCACGTTCACGACTTAAGCCGCCTGGCCCGAGTGCAGATAGCCTGCGTTTATGTGTAATTTCCGACAGGGGATTGGTTTGGTCCATAAACTGTGAAAGTTGATTGGTACCAAAAAACGAATTAATTACGGAGCTTAAGGTTTTGGCATTTATTAAATCGGTTGGTGTAAATACCTCGTTATCGCGTACATTCATACGTTCGCGAATGGTACGCGCCATACGCGCTAAACCAACACCAAATTGAGCGTATAATTGTTCGCCTACAGTACGAACACGTCGATTTGAAAGATGATCAATATCATCAACATCGGTTTTTGAATTAATAAGCTCAATTAAATATTTTATAATAAGAATGATATCTTCTTTTGTTAATACTCTAATTTCAGCAGGAATATCAATGCCAAATTTTTTATTTATTCGATACCTTCCTACTTCCCCTAAATCATAACGTTTATCTGAAAAGAATAATTTATCAATAACACTGCGTGCCGTTTCTTCGTCTGGTGGTTCGGCATTTCGTAATAAGCGGTATATAAATTCAATTGCCTCTTTTTCAGAGTTTGTAGAATCTTTTTGCAGCGTATTATAAATAATCGCAAAATCTGCCGTATTAACATCCTGTTTATGTAAAATAATAGATTTTACACCGGCATCAACGATTAAATCAATATGTTGATCTTCTAATATTGTTTCCCTGTCAATTAAAACTTCATTACGTTCAATTGAAACTACTTCTCCGGTATCTTCATCAACAAAATCTTCAAGCCATGTTTTTAATACACGGGCCGCAAGTCTGCGACCTACCTCACGTTTTAAACCGGCCTTACTTACTTTAACTTCATCTGATAATCCAAAAATTTCTAAAATTTGTTTATCACTTTCAAAACCTATAGAACGAAGTAAAGTGGTAACGGGTAACTTTTTCTTACGGTCAATGTAAGCATACATTACATTGTTTATGTCTGTTGCAAATTCTATCCAACTGCCTTTAAACGGTATAACGCGGGCACTGTAAAGTTTGGTGCCATTGGCATGTCGGCTCTGACCAAAAAACACACCGGGTGAACGGTGTAACTGTGATACAATAACACGTTCAGCACCATTTATAATAAATGATCCTTTAGGAGTCATGTAGGGAATTGTTCCTAAATAAACATCCTGAATTATAGGTTCAAAATCTTCATGTTCAGGATCGGTACAATATAAATATAACTTGGCTTTTAATGGTACGGAATACGTTAATCCGCGTTCGATACATTCTTCTAAGGAATACCGAGGAGGATCTATGTAATAGTCTTTAAATTCCAATACAAAGTTGTTTCGAGCATCTGAAATCGGAAAATTTTCAGCAAATACTTTAAATAAGCCTTCTTTTTTACGGTTTTCTGGTGTGGTTTCAAGTTGAAAAAAGTCTTGAAACGACTTTATTTGAATATCTAAAAAATCAGGATACTCAATAGGAAATTTGTTAGATGAAAAATTTATTCGTTTTAGGTTTTTTTGAGTTGTTGCCAAGGTATTTAATATTAGTAGTGAATATTTAAGAATAACGAGAACAAAACCCTGATATCAGCATACGGCAGATATCAGGGGGATCATAGTTACTTAATTTCAGCTTTAGCACCAGCTTCTTCCAAAGCTTTTTTAATAGCCTCAGCTTCCTCTTTGCCAATGCCTTCTTTTACGGGTTTTGGTGCACCATCAACAAGATCTTTAGCTTCTTTTAAGCCAAGTCCTGTTAAATCTTTAACAACTTTAACTACCCCTAATTTGGCAGCTCCAGCTTCTTTTAAAATTACGTCAAAACTGGTTTTTGCTTCTGCAGCATCGGCGCCGCCTCCGCCACCAGCCATTACAACAGCTGCAGCAGCGGGTTCAATACCGTACTCATCTTTTAATAATGTTGCTAATTCTTGTACTTCTTTAACAGTTAAGTTAACTAAGGTTTCTGCGATTGATTTTATATCTGCCATAGGATTTGTTTTTTAATAATTTAAATTAAGCGGCGTCTTGATTTTTAAATTTGTGTTCTAATCCACCTATGACGCGTTTAATAGGTGATTGAAGAAGTGCAATTACATCAGCAATTAATTCGTTTTTAGATTTTAACGATGCCAGTGCTTCAAGTTGTTGATCGCCTATAAAAATCATTTGTTCTACATAGGCGCCTTTTAAAGCAGGTTTGTTTCCGTTTTTACGAAAATCTTTAATAATTTTTGCTGGTGCATTGGATGTGTCTGTAAACATTAATGCTGTTTCCCCTTTTAATGCTGGTATTAATTCCGTAAGCTTTGAGTCGTTTGCACGCTCCAAAGCCTTTTTTAATAGGGTGTTTTTTACAACTGTTACAGTAATGTTTTTTTGAAAACACATACGGCGAAAAGCATTAACTTTTTCTACCGTTAGCGTAGAACAATCCGCAAGATAAATTTTATCATTTGCATTTAATTGTTCTGTTAAATGTTCGATTTGTTTGGTTTTTTCAGCTTTGTTCATGTGTCCAATGTGTTATGAATACAGTTTTGTATCAATTTGAATTCCGGGACTCATGGTGGAGCTCATGGTTACCGATCGGATATAGGTGCCTTTTGCACTTGAAGGTTTTAATTTCATAACAGTTTGCATAAGTTCTTGGGCATTTTCTGTTATTTTTTGTGCATCAAAGGAAACTTTTCCAATACTGGCATGTATAATACCTGATTTATCAACTTTGAAGTCAATTTTTCCACCTTTGGCATCCTGAACCGCTTTTGCAACATCCATGGTTACTGTTCCCGTTTTTGGATTCGGCATTAAACCTCTTGGTCCTAAAATTCTACCAAGGGCACCAACTTTACCCATAACGGATGGCATGGTAATAATTACATCAATATCAGTCCATCCACCTTTGATTTTTTCTACGAATTCATCTAAACCAGCAAAATCAGCACCTGCTTGTTTTGCTTCCTGTTCTTTGTCAGGAGTAACAAGTGCCAATACGCGCAAGGTTTTACCGGTACCGTGCGGCAATGTTACTGTGCCCCGTACCATTTGATTCGCTTTACGTGGATCAACTCCTAAACGTATTGCCAAATCAACTGATGCATCAAATTTTGTAAACGTTATTGATTTTACAATACTTGAGGCTTCTGTCATGGAATACGACTTTGCTGCATTATACTTTGATTCTGCAGTCTTTCTTTTTTTAGTCAACGTTGCCATTTTTAAGCTTTAATTAAACATTTATAAATTAAAAGGGTTTGGTTCCGGATACTGTAACACCCATAGAGCGTGCAGTACCAGCAACCATTGACATGGCAGATTCAACAGTAAAACAATTCATGTCTACCATTTTATCTTCGGCAATTTTTCGAACCTGATCCCAAGACAATGAACCTACTTTTTTGCGGTTACTGGTTGCTGATCCGGATTTAATTTTTGCCAGTTCCATGATTTGGATTGCAACAGGCGGTCTTTTGATAACAAAATCAAACGATTTGTCGGTATAAACATTAATAATTACCGGAAGTATTTTTCCAGGGTTTTCTTGAGTTCGAGCATTAAACTGCTTACAGAACTCCATAATGTTTACACCCTTGGCGCCTAAAGCAGGTCCAATTGGAGGAGAGGGGTTAGCAGCTCCGCCTTTTATTTGCAATTTAACAATTGCACTTAACTCTTTAGCCATGGTATTTTTTATTTATTGGTTTTAAAATTGAATTTAGAGAGGTACTTGCTTTGAGTTGGAAGCAGCAAAGCGTCTCGTTAAAATACCTCTTCAATTCAATGCGATAATTCATATTATTCAATTTCTACTTCACCATAATTCAATTCAAGCGGGGTTTTGCGCCCAAATATTTTTACGGTAACTTTTATTTTACGTTTATCTTCAAGAATTTCTTCAATAATGCCATTAAAACCGTTAAACGGTCCGTTTATTACTTTTACCGATTCTCCTACTGTGTATTGTGTAGTCATGGTGCCTTCACTTTCAGTAAGTTCATCCACTTTTCCTAAAATTCGGTTAACTTCTCCAATACGCATAGGAACAGGGTCACCGCCTTTAGACTCACCTAAAAAACCAATTACACCGGTAATGTTTCTAATTACGTGAGGAATTTCACCAGTTAGTTGCGCTTCAATTAAAATATATCCGGGGTAAAAGGAACGCTCTTTGGTGGTTTTTTTTCCGTTTCGTATTTGAATAACTTTTTCAGTTGGTATTAAAACCTGACTCACAAAACTTTCTAATTTGAGTCGGGCAATCTCAACTTCAATATAATGTTTGACTTTTTTTTCTTGACCGCTAATGGCTCTAACAACGTACCATTTTTTTGTTTGCTCAATTGTGCTGGATGTTGTCATAATTCAATTATTTGAATAAATCATAAAGCATGGTCATACCAAACTCAAAAACAAAATCCAAAACAAAAACCACTAAAGCTATTATTATTGCAGAGGCCATTACCACCCAGGCACTGTTTTGTAATTCACTCCATGTAGGCCAACTTACCTTATTAAACAACTCGTTTCGACTTTCGGTAAGATAATTTGATATTTTGCTCATAATATTTTTTACGGTTGGTTCGCACGGGCAGAGAGATTCGAACTCCCATCAACGGTTTTGGAGACCGCTATTCTGCCATTGAACTATGCCCGTTTTTTATTCATTTATTTTATTAAACAGCAAAATGGCTACCGAATTACGGAGGCCATTTTGCCGAAATTTTAAACTATGGCTTAGTCTAATATTTCTGTTACCTGACCAGCACCAACGGTACGTCCACCTTCGCGAATAGCAAAACGAAGACCTTTATCCATGGCGATGGAATTAATCAAGTTTACAGTAATGGTTACATTATCTCCAGGTAAAACCATTTCACGACCGGCTTCAAGTTCAATTTCACCAGTTACATCGGTTGTACGGAAATAAAACTGAGGACGGTATTTGTTTTGGAATGGTGTATGACGACCGCCTTCTTCTTTTTTAAGGATATATACCTCGGCTTTAAATTTTTTATGCGGTTTAACAGAACCGGGCTTGCAAATTACCATACCGCGGCGTATGTCACTTTTTTCAATACCACGAAGTAATAATCCTACATTATCTCCAGCTTCACCAGAATCTAATATTTTACGAAACATTTCAACACCGGTAACGGTTGAGGTTAGCTTTTCAGCACCCATTCCAATTATTTCTACCGCATCGTTTGAATTGATGATTCCTGTTTCAATACGACCTGTAGCCACCGTTCCACGACCTGTAATGGTAAATACATCTTCAACAGGCATTAAAAACGCCTTGTCTTTGTCACGTGGAGGTAATGGAATAAAATCATCCACAGCGGCCATTAATTCCATAATTTTATCAACCCATTTGGCATCATTGTTTAATCCGCCTAAAGCAGAACCTCTAATAATGGGAGTGTTATCACCGTCAAACTTATAAAAGCTTAATAATTCACGAACATCCATTTCAACTAGGTCTAACAATTCTGGATCGTCAACCATGTCAACTTTATTCATAAAAACAACTATACGGGGCACACCTACCTGACGCGCTAACAGAATATGTTCGCGGGTTTGTGGCATAGGTCCATCTGTTGCGGCAACCACTAAAATGGCACCGTCCATTTGTGCAGCACCTGTAACCATGTTTTTTACGTAATCGGCGTGACCTGGACAATCTACGTGTGCATAGTGACGTTTTTCTGTTTGATACTCCACGTGTGAAGTATTAATTGTAATACCACGTTCTTTTTCTTCGGGTGCATTATCAATAGAAGAGAAATCACGTACTTCAGCAAGTCCTTTAGTTGCTAATACGGTTGTAATAGCCGCAGTAAGAGTGGTTTTACCGTGGTCTACGTGTCCAATGGTTCCAATGTTAACATGTGGTTTGGAACGGTCGAATTTTTCTTTTGCCATAGTTGTTTATTTTTTATTTTTTTGTTTTATATGTTATTTTTTTATCAATTCTATTTTTTTGAGCTGTTGAGCAGGATTGAACTGCCGACCTCTTCCTTACCAAGGAAGTGCTCTACCACTGAGCTACAACAGCAAGTCTGACAGTCCCAACATGCATTATCAAAGCGCTTTGGAGCGGAAGACGGGTCTCGAACCCGCAACCTCCAGCTTGGAAGGCTGGAGCTCTACCAATTGAGCTACTTCCGCTGATATCCGTTTTGGGGTGGGGCAAGATGGATTCGAACCACCGAAGCTATCGCAGCAGATTTACAGTCTGCCCCATTTGGCCACTCTGGAATTGCCCCAACTGAGAGCCGAAGAAGGGACTCGAACCCCCGACCAGCTGATTACAAATCAGCTGCTCTACCAGCTGAGCTACTTCGGCAATTCGTTCAATAAAAAAGGAACGCCCCCTAAATTAGGGGACGCAAATGTATTAAAACTTTTATTATCAAACAAATAAATACGCATTTCTAATGAAGAATTTTTAAAATTTTAGGATAGGCATTATTTACGCGGTTGTTAAGAAAGTTTGCCCAGCCCATACCCAATTTATTATAAGTCATGGCATGCCATCCCGTTTTTGATATTGTATTTTTAAAACTATTTCGTTTTAAATAGCTTAACGCTAATTCTAATGCACATTCAAAATCAGGTAAATCGGTTTTAATTTTAAAAGACTGCGCCAATTGATGTTCAGGAATATCTTTATTATTTAATGTTAGGCAACAGGTTCCAATTTTTAATATAAGTAATTGATTATCAATAATATTTAATATATCAATTAAATTGTTAGATATTAC
>Ga0256309_1000107_pt1 | contig 14567 bp, 28 predicted proteins | sample ColtaT_FD_183678 | JGI IMG/M metagenome (GOLD analysis project Ga0256309, IMG submission 183678) | Metatranscriptome of freshwater microbial communities from Columbia River, Oregon, United States - Colum_Colum_RepA_8d (Metagenome... | ecosystem: Environmental > Aquatic > Freshwater > River...
CGACGATGGCTTTATTAAGCCGTTGCGTCGGCCGGCAACTGACCCGCAGGGCGACCAACCAGCTCGACATACGCCATCGGTGCATTGTCGCCAGGACGGAAGCCGCAACGGAGGATGCGCAGATAACCGCCCGGACGCGACGAATAACGCGGGCCGAGCTCAAGGAACAGCTTCTGCGTCATCGAACGATCGCGCAGGCGGCTGAACACAATACGGCGATTGGCAACGCTGTCCGACTTGGCGCGCGTAATCAGCGGCTCGGCCACACGACGAAGTTCTTTCGCCTTGGGAACCGTGGTCCGGATCAGTTCATGCTGGAACAGCGAGACCGCCATGTTCTGCATGTCGGCCTTGCGGTGGCTGGTGGTACGGCCGAGACGACGGCCTGCGACTTTATGGCGCATTTCTAAACTCAGTTATGAAGAGCTGGCAGCTTTCGGCGGTCAGCTCGGTTACGAGACGGTTACTGAAATATCCCAACGGTGAGCCAAAGCTCAGGCGGCGACCTTCGGCGAAGACCAGTTATCGAGCTTCATTCCGAGCTCAAGATCATGTGCCTTCAGCGCTTCCTTGATTTCGTTCAGAGACTTCTTGCCAAGGTTCGGCGTTTTCATCAGCTCGGTCTCGCCACGCTGGACGAGATCACCAATGTAATAAACATTTTCGGCCTTGAGACAGTTGGTAGAACGGACACCCAGCTCAAGATCATCGATCGGGCGGAACAGAATCGGATTCAAGTCCGGCTTGCCGGTCTTGACCGGGCTGCTGACCACTTCCTCCTCGAAGTTCACGAACACCGCCAGCTGGTCGCGAAGAATCTGCGCAGCGAAACGAACCGCTTCGCCGGCATCGATGCCGCCGTTGGTGTCGACGTCGAGAATCAGCTTATCGAGATCGGTCCGCTGTTCGACTCGGGCGCGCTCCACAGCGTAGCTGACGCGGCGCACGGGGCTGTACGAGGCATCAAGCTGCAGCGAGCCGATGGCTGCGCCGTCGTCCTCGTTGCTCTGCGCACGCGCAGCAGCCGGCTGATAACCGCGTCCACGCGTGACCTTCAAGGTCATGCTGATCTTTCCACCGGTCAGATTCGCAATCACGAGCTCGGGGTTGACGATCTCGACATCGTGGTCGAGCTGGATGTCGCCGGCCGTGATCGGACCACGACCGCTCTTCTCAAGCTTGAGAACGGCCGACTCGCGCGCATTCATCCGCACCGCGATGTTCTTGATGTTGAGCAGGATGTCGATGACATCCTCCTGAACACCTTCGACGGCGCTGTACTCATGGACGACCCCGTCGATCTGCGCTTCAGTAACGGCGGCGCCGGGAACCGACGACAACAGAATGCGGCGCAACGCGTTGCCCAGCGTGTGGCCAAACCCGCGCTCGAGCGGCTCCAACGTGATCCGCGAACGGTGAGCCGAAATCTGCTCGACATCGACAACGCGCGGCTTCAGAAAACTGGCGACGGAACCCTGCATGTAGTGACCTCTTGAAACAGTGGCTGACAGCGCGACGCCGACAGCGGAAACCAGAAAACAGCTCTACCGTAAACGAGAAAACGGCTGCGAAAGCAGCCGCTCAACCCGATTACTTAGAATAAAGCTCGACCACCAGGTTCTCGTTGATGTCCTGCACGATCTGGTCGCGCTCGGGGAGTGCCTTGAACACGCCCTTCAACGCCTTTTCATCAACCTCAACCCACTCCGGCAGACCGATCTGCGCAGCGACCGACAGGGCCTGCGTGATGCGGGTCTGGTTGCGCGACTTCTCGCGAACCTGCACCACGTCGCCGACCTGGATGCTGTACGAAGGAATATTGACGCTCTTGCCGTTCACCAGAATCGGCTTGTGACCAACCAGCTGACGCGCCTCGGCGCGAGTTGCTGCAAAGCCCATGCGGTAAACGACGTTGTCAAGACGCTGCTCGAGGAAACGGAGCAGGTTCAGACCGGTCGCGCCCTTTGAACGCGTGGCCTTCTGGTAGTAGTTGCGGAACTGCCGCTCCAGCAAGCCATACATCTGCTTCAGCTTCTGCTTCTCGCGGAGCTGCAGGGCGTAATCCGACAAACGCTGCTTGCGCGCGCCATGCTGGCCAGGCGGAGTATCGAGCTTGCACTTCGAATCAAGGGAGCGACCTCGGCTCTTGAGCAGCAGGTCAGTGCCGGCGCGGCGGGCGAGTTTGCAGGTGGGACCGATATAACGTGCCATTTCGATCTCTCCTTAAACGCGGCGACGCTTGGACGGACGGCAGCCGTTATGCGGAATCGGCGTCACGTCGGTGATGTTGGTGACTTTGAAGCCGGCCGCGTTCAGCGAACGCACTGCCGATTCGCGGCCAGGGCCGGGGCCCTTGATGCGAACTTCGAGGTTCTTGACGCCATGTTCTGCGGCTGCAGTTGCAGCACGCTCAGCGGCGATCTGCGCTGCGAACGGAGTCGACTTGCGCGAGCCCTTGAAGCCACAGGCACCGGCCGTCGACCACGACAAAGCGTTGCCCTGGCGATCGGTGATCAGCACGATGGTGTTGTTGAACGATGCATGAACGTGCGCGACAGCATCCGACACGTTCTTCTTGACGCGCTTGCGAGCCTTGGCGGCTGCAGCAGCGGCGGAGGTATTGGCCATGAGTCTGGGAATCCTGCGAGGCTAAGCGTTACTTGCGGATGGCTTTGCGCGGACCCTTACGGGTACGGGCATTGGTACGGGTGCGCTGGCCACGGACCGGCAAACCACGCCGATGCCGAAGACCTCGATAGCAACCCATGTCCATCAGGCGCTTGATGCTCATCGACACTTCACGTCGGAGGTCACCCTCGACCGCGAACTTGGCAATCTCCGCACGAAGCTGGTCAAGCTCGCCTTCAGTCAGCGTCTTGAGCTGAACCGAAGGAGTGATCCGCGCGGCCTCGCAGATCTTCTTGGCGCGCGTTGCGCCGATACCGTAGATCGATTGCAGCGCGATCACAGTGTGCTTGTTGGCCGGGACATTGACGCCCGCAATACGTGCCATCGAAAACCTCGTTGAATTGAATCACAGCGGCGCAGTGAGCCGCAGAGTGTACCGGACTAGCCTCACGCATATCAAACGCGAGGTTTAGCTGCCAAGGTCGATGCTGTGCGCACCGTTCCTCTCCGTGACCGACAGCATTCAGTGCCTGAAGTTGAAGCAGGCCATCTGGGCGATGACCGACCGTCTTGCGACGTAAAAGCGGAGTTCAGCGAACAGGGGGCGCGCATACAAGCGCGAACCCCAAAAGCATGCGCGACTGGTATCAGCCCTGACGCTGCTTGTGACGAAGATCCGAACACATCACGCGGACAACGCCGTTCCGACGAACGACCTTGCAGTTGCGGCAAATTTTCTTGACGGAAGCACGTACTTTCATGGCGCGATCTCTACAACCGGTTACCCGGCGATTCAGGGGTGGATAGACGTTCAGCTCGGCCGAACGACGCCGGAACGACCTGCGTTGTTGCCGCTCAGCGACTTCAAGTTCTGCTTCTTCAGCAGACCCTCATACTGGTGAGACATCAGGTGCGCCTGCAGCTGCGCCATGAAATCCATCACCACAACGACTGTGATCAACAAGGACGTCCCACCGAAAGTGAATGGGACGTTGAAATAAGTAACCAGAAACTCCGGCGTCAGACAGACGACGGTGATGTAGATGGCGCCGGCGACCGTCAAGCGGGTCAGCACGTTATCAATGTATTTCGCCGTCTGGAGGCCAGGGCGAACACCAGGGACAAATGCGCCGGACTTCTTCAGGTTCTCTGCAGTCTCACGCGAATCAAAGACCAGCGCGGTGTAGAAGAAACAGAAGAAAACCATCATCAGCGCGTACAGCATCGTGTAAAGCGGCTGACCCGGCGACAGTGCGTTCGCGAACTGCTGCATGAAGCCAGTGCCACCCTCGCCCCCAAAGAATCGAACCATCGAAGCTGGGAACAGAATAATGCTGGAAGCAAAGATCGGCGGGATCACGCCTGCCATATTCAGCTTGAGCGGCAGGTGCTGCGTCTGTGCAGCGAACAGCTTGCGGCCTTGTTGACGACGCGCATGGTGGATCGGGATGCGCCGTTGGGCGCGCTCCACAAACACCACGAATGTCGTCACGACAACAACCAGAATCAGGACCAGAATCGCTACCAGCGGATTCAACGAGCCTTCGCTGATCAGCTGTGCCGTAGCACCAATTGCCTGCGGCATCGACGACACGATGCCAGCGAAAATGATCATCGACATGCCGTTGCCGATGCCACGCTCGGTGATCTGCTCACCCAACCACATCAGAAACATAGTACCGGTGACCAGCGAAACGGTCGCCGTGAAGATAAAACCAAAACCGGGAGCGAGCGCAACACTGCTCTGCAGCGCATACGAAGCACCAACCGCCTGAAACAAAGCCAATGCCAGAGTGCCGTAGCGCGTGTACTTCGTCAGCTTGCGACGTCCGGCCTCGCCTTCCTTCTTCAGCTCCTTCAGCTGCGGCATCGTCGCGCCCATCAGCTGGACGATGATCGACGCCGAGATGTACGGCGTCACGCCAAGCGCGAAAATCGACAGGCGCGACAACGCACCACCCGAGAACATGTTGAACATGTCCAGAATGGTGCCCTTCTGCTGGTCGAACAGCTGGGCAAGCTTGCCCGGATCAATTCCGGGAACCGGGATGAACGACCCGATGCGGTAGACGATCAGTGCACCGATCAGGAACAGGATGCGGTTACGCACCTCTCCGATCTTGCTGAGGTCCGGCATCATGCCGCCGGTGGTCTTGGCCATGAGTTTCGCCTGATACCGAAAGAGACTGCTTTATTCGGCGACGCTGCCGCCAGCCGCAACGATGGCTTCACGCGCACCCTTCGTGACACCGACGCCCTTGATATTGATCTTGCGCGTCAGCTCGCCCGACTTGATCAGCTTAGCCTGGACGATCTGCGTCTGAACCACACCAGCTGCCTTCAGCACCGACAAGTCGATGTCGACTTCGGTCATCCGCTGGATGTCCGACAGACGAACTTCGGCGGTCAGCTTGCCGATCGCAGAATTGAAGCCTCGCTTTGGCAGGCGACGCTGGATCGGCATCTGGCCGCCCTCGAAGCCGATCTTGCCGCGGCCGCCCTTGCGAGCGCGCTGACCCTTGTGGCCGCGACCGGCGGTCTTGCCCATGCCGGAGCCGATGCCGCGGCCGACACGCACCCGCTCAGTCTTGGCGCCTTCGGCAGGCTTGATCGTATTCAGTTTCATGACAGCAGTTCCTAATGATCAGTGGCCGAAGGCCAATAGCAAAACTTCAAAGGATCCAAAGACAACTCAACCAGGCGCAGGTGCGCCGGATGAGCTTTTTCAGACTTCCTCAATCTTCAGCATGAAGCCAATCTTGTTGACCATGCCCATGTTCTCTGCCGTCGCCGGCACAACGACCGACGAGTGCATGCGGGTAAGGCCGAGACCGCGCACACAGGCGCGATGCGCCTGAAGACGACCGAACACGCTCTTGACCAGCGTGATTTTGACTTGCTTGTTCGCGCTCATGACGATGTCCTTGATTCTCAGCCGAGGATTTCTTCGAGCGTCTTGCCGCGCTTCGCGGCAATCTCCGAAGGCATGTTCAGGCGACGCAACGCGTCCACCGTCGCACGCACCATGTTCATCTTGTTGCGCGAACCAAACGACTTCGCGAGCACGTTCTGAACGCCGGCAACTTCGAACACTGCGCGCATCGCGCTACCGGCGATGACGCCAGTACCGTCCGACGCAGGCTTCATGAACACGCGAGATGCGCCATGAATGCCCCAGATCTCATGCTGCAGGGTGGAACCCTTCAGCTCGACAGTGATCATGTTCTTGCGGGCCTTTTCCATCGCCTTCTGGATGGCGACCGGCACTTCACGCGCCTTGCCGTAACCGAAGCCGACCTTGCCAGCGCCGTCACCGACGACCGTCAAAGCCGTGAAGGTGAACTGCTTGCCGCCCTTGACAGTTTTCGAGACACGGTTGACGGCGACCAGCTTTTCCTTGAAATCGCCGTTTTGCGAATCGTCGAAGTTGTAGTTTGAGTTCGCCATTTTCTTTAAAACTCCAGACCGGCTTCACGAGCGGCGTCGGCCAGCGCCTTGATGCGGCCGTGATACTGAAAGCCCGAACGGTCGAATGCGACCTTCGTGATGCCAGCGGCCTTGGCGCGCTCGGCAATCGCTGCACCGACCTTTTTGGCGGCATCAACGTTGCCAGTCGCGTCCAGACCTTCAGCGACAGACTTCTCGACCGTCGACGCAGCCACGAGCGTATGGCCCGCGTCGCCAGAGATGATCTGCGCGTAGATATGGCGCGGCGTACGGTGCACCGACAGGCGGTGCGTCCCCAGTTCTGCGATCTTGGCGCGCGTGCGGCGCGCGCGACGCAGACGGGATTCTTTCTTCGGGCTCATAACACGTATTCCAGTGACAAATTCAAGTGACCTTTCGAGTGGCCTGGTAGCTGCGGAATGTCGCTCGCTACTGGCCACTGCTTCACTACGATTACTTCTTCTTCGCTTCCTTCAGAACGATCTTCTCGTCTGAGTAGCGAACACCCTTGCCCTTGTAAGGCTCAGGCGGACGATAACCACGCAGCGTCGCGGCAATCTGGCCAACGATGTGCTTGTCAGCGCCCTGGATGACCACTTCCGTCTGCGTCGGCACGGTAATGGTGATGCCATCCGGCACGATGAAATCCACCGGGTGCGAAAGACCAACAGCAAGATTCAACTTCTTGCCAGTGAGCGTGGCGCGGTAGCCGACGCCCACCAACGTGAGCTTCTTCTCGTAACCCTTGGTGACGCCAAGAACCATGCTTGCCAGCAGCGCACGCACAGTACCCGACATCGCAGGGGCAGCCTTGATGGACGCCTCAGCAATGGTCACGACGCCATTGTTGAACTCGACCTGCACTTCCTTCGGAAGCGGCAGCGACAAGCTCGACTTGGCACCCTTGACAGTCAATTCGGTCGCCGAGCTCTTGAACTCGACTCCAGCCGGAATCACAACCGGCATTTTCGCTACGCGAGACATTTTGGCAGTTCCTCTTAGGCGACGATGCAGACGACTTCGCCGCCCTGACCGGCAGCGCGCGCCTTGCGATCGCTGACGATGCCCTTCGACGTCGAGATGATCGCGACGCCGAGACCGGCGAGCACGCGCGGCAGCTCATCGCTGGCCTTGTACACGCGCAGCGACGGCTTGCTGACGCGATCCAGACGCTCGATGACCGGCTTGCCCTGGAAGTACTTCAGGACAACAGTGATCGTCTTCTTCTGGCCTTCGGTCGCGACCGAATAATCGCTGACGTAGCCCTCGTCCTTCAGAACAGCAGCAATCGCTTCGCGCTGCTTCGAGGACGGCGAGGTAATGAACTTCTTGCGGGCCGACTGACCGTTGCGGATGCGGGTCAGAAAGTCACCGATCGGATCGTTGATGCTCATGCTTTGTATCCAGTGGGGTTGGCCGGTGGTCCACCTGTGCGCTCACTGCACAGGTGCCTCGCCGGCAACTGGTTAAACAACGTTTACCAGCTGGCCTTCTTCAGGCCAGGGATCTCACCGCGGGTTGCAGCTTCACGCAGCTTCGTACGCGACAGGCCAAACTTGCGGTAGACGCCACGCGAACGGCCCGTGACGTTGCAGCGATTCCGCTGGCGCGTCGGGCTGGAGTCGCGCGGAAGCTTCTGCAGCTTCTCGACGGCGGCGAGCTTGTCCTCGTAAGACGCGTTCGGATCGACGATCGTCGCCTTCAGCGCCTTGCGCTTCTTCGCAAACTTCTTCGCGAGCTCGAGGCGATTCTTCTCGCGCTCCAGCATATTGGTCTTGGCCATTGATCGGACTCGGTCTTACTTGCGGAACGGGAAGCTGAACGCATCGAGAAGGGCGCGGCCTTCGTCGTCGTTCTTCGCCGTGGTGGTGATGGTGATGTTCATGCCGCGGATCGCATCGACCTTGTCGTAGTCGATTTCCGGGAAGATGATCTGTTCGGTGATGCCGAAATTGTAGTTGCCCTGGCCATCGAAACCGTTCGCTTTCAGGCCGCGGAAATCGCGGATACGCGGCAACGCGATCGCGATCAGACGCTCCAGGAACTCATACATCTGCTGGCTGCGCAGCGTTACCTTGACGCCGACCGGATAGTTCTCACGCACCTTGAACGCAGCAATCGAGATGCGCGTCTTGGTGACAACCGGCTTCTGGCCGGCGATCGCCGTCATGTTGGCCACCGCATGCTCGATGACCTTCTTGTCCGAGGTCGCCTCGCCCACGCCCATGTTCAACGTGATCTTGGTGATCTTAGGGGTCGCCATCGCATTGCACTTCAGCTTTTCGCGAAGTGCCGGTGCGACGGTGCTCTGGTAGTACGTCTGCAAATTGGCGGCCATGACTCTGTTTCCGTTATCTGTGGCTGGTTCTGGCGAGGGCGGCATAGCAACCGCGCTGTTCACTGGTCACCAGCGACTACTGCAAATTAAGCGTCCAGAACTTCCTGGTTTGACTTGAAGTACCGCACCTTGCGCTTGGCATCGCCTTCGCCGATGACCTTGAAACCAACGCGGTCACCCTTGCCGGTCTTCGCGTTGAAAAGCATGACGTTCGACGCGTCGATCGGCATTTCCTTTTCGACGATGCCGCCGCTAACACCCGCCTGCGGGTTGCCCTTCTGGTGCTTCTTGGCCAGGTTCAAGCCTTCGATGATGATCTTGCCGTCGTTCTGGACGACAGACACGGTGCCGCGACGGCCCTTGTCCTTGCCCGTGATAACGATGACTTCGTCGCCTTTTTTGATCTTGCGCATGATTTTGCTCTACGACTTCAAAGAACTTCGGGGGCGAGCGAGATGATGCGCATGAAGCGTTCGCGCAACTCACGAGTCACCGGCCCAAAAATACGGGTACCGATCGGCTCAAGCTTAGTGGTCAGCAGCACCGCGGCATTGGTGTCGAAGCGGATCGTGGAGCCATCCGGACGGCGAACACCCTTCTTGGTGCGGACGACGACAGCGTCGTGAACCTCACCCTTCTTGACCTTGCCGCGCGGGATCGCATCCTTCACGGTAACCTTGATCAGATCGCCGACGCAGGCATAACGACGGTGCGTCGAACCCTTGACCTGAATGACCTGGACGATCTTGGCGCCGCTGTTGTCAGCGACGACCAGCATTGATTCCTGTTGGACCATGGCGCTTAGACTCCGGCCTTGGCGGCAGCTTCACGCTGCTGCAGTTCGCTGGCGCTCTCGATGACTTCCACGAGGCGGAAGAACTTCGAACGCGAAAGAGGGCGCGTCTCGACGATGGCAACCAGATCGCCTTCATGGCACTGGTTGTTCTCATCGTGCGCGTGCAGCTTGGTCGTCTTGCGCAGAAGCTTCCCGTACAGCGGGTGCTTCACAGTTCGCTCGACAGCAACAGTGATGGTCTTATCCATCTTGTTGCTGACCACGCGGCCAACGATACGGTGGGAGCCTGCAACCACTTGGTTCACTTCGCTCATGACGCCTTCGCCTGCGTTGCCTGCTGCTGCATGACGGTCTTGACGCGCGCAATCTTCTTGCGGACGTCATGGACCAGATTCGACTGGTTCAGCTGGCCGACAGCGGCCTGCATACGCAGCTTGAACTGCTCCTTGCGCAGCGCTGCCAGTTCGCTCTTCAAATCGGCTGCGGACTTTTCCCGCAGCGACTTCACAAATTCGGTGGTCTTCATAACTCGGTGTCTGGTGACGAGTGGCTAGTGATGGGGAATCTCGGAGACGTTTGACTAGCCACCAGTCACCAGTCACCGACCACTGTTGTTACAGAATCGTCCGCTGCACGAAGGTCGTCTTGACCGGCAGCTTGGCAGCAGCGAGCTTGAACGCTTCGCGCGCGTCGACTTCCGAAACGCCTTCGAGCTCGTACAGCATCTTGCCCGGCTGAATCTTGGCAACCCACCACTCGACGTTGCCCTTACCCGAACCCATTCGAACTTCGAGCGGCTTGCGGGTAACAGGAACGTCCGGGAAGATCCGGATCCACATCTTGCCGCCACGCTTCACGTAACGGGTGATGACGCGACGAGCAGCTTCGATCTGACGCGCCGTGAGCGCACCGCGCTCCGTCGACTTCAGACCGAACTCACCGAACGACACCTTGTTGCCGTTCTGCGCCAGGCCACGGTTATGGCCCTTCTGCTGCTTTCTGAATTTGGTTCGCTTCGGCTGCATCATGGCAGCACTCTCCTAATATCTGGCTGAAGGACGATCAGGCGGATGCCGGCTCGCCGGCCTCTTCCTTCTTGCCGACGTGACGATCGGTTTCAAACACTTCGCCGTTGAAGACCCAAACCTTGACTCCGATGACGCCGTAGTTGGTCTTCGCTTCGGCGGTACCGTAGTCGATGTGCGCACGCAGGGTATGCAGCGGCACGCGACCTTCGCGGTACCACTCGGTACGGGCGATTTCAGCACCGTTAAGGCGACCGCCGACCTGGATCTTGATGCCACCCGCGCCAAGACGCATCGCATTGGTCACGGCGCGCTTCATCGCGCGACGGAACATGATGCGGCGCTCGAGCTGCTGAGCAACGCTTTCAGCAATCAGCTTGGAGTCGAGTTCCGGCTTCCGGATTTCTTCGACCGAGATGTGCACCGAGTCCGGCTTGAGCGTCATCAGCTTCGACACTTCCTGACGCAGCTTCTCGATGTCCTCACCCTTCTTGCCGATCACGATGCCCGGGCGAGCAGTGTGAATCGTGACGCGAGCCGACTTTGCCGGGCGGTCGATCTGAACACGGCTGACCGACGCCTGCGCGAGCTTCTTGAACAGGAACTCGCGAACGAGACGGTCCTTGTTCAGGTTGTCGGCATAAGCGCCACGCTCGGCGTACCAGTTCGACGTCCAGGCCGTCGAGATACCAAGACGGAACAGATTCGGATTGATCTTGTGACCCATGAATACTCTTCCCGTTAACCCTTGATGCCGTCGGAGACGCGAATCGTGACGTGGCTCGTACGCTTCAGGATGCGATCCGCACGACCCTTGGCGCGTGGACGAATGCGCTTCATCGTCGGGCCTTCGTCAACGAAGATCTCCGAGATCTTCAGCTCGTCGACGTCGGCGCCATTGTTGTTTTCCGCATTGGCGATCGCGGACTCCAGCACCTTGCGAATGATTCCGCTGGCGCGATTCTGCGAGAACTTCAGCAGATTGAGTGCCTGATCGACCTTCTGGCCACGAACCTGGTCAGCGACCAGACGCGCCTTGTGGGGCGAAAGACGTACGAACTTGAGAACAGCCTGGGTCTGCATGTCTGTCTCCTTAGCTCGACTTCTTGTCGCCGGCCGTATGGCCCTTGAACGTACGCGTCGGCGAGAACTCGCCCAGCTTGTGGCTGATCATGTTCTCGGTGATGAACACCGGAACGTGCAGACGACCGTTGTGGACCTGCATGGTCAGACCGACCATGTCCGGGGTGATCATCGAACGGCGCGACCAGGTCTTGATCGGCTTCTTGACTCGCGAACCCAGTACGTCGGCCACCTTCTTCGCGAGATGGTGATCGATGAACGGGCCTTTCTTGACGGAACGCGACATGACGGGCTCTCGAAAATTCGTGCAGTGAAACGCGGCTTACTTCTTGTGGCGGCTGCGGACGATGAACTTCTCGGTCCGCTTGTTGTTACGGGTCTTGAGGCCCTTCGCCTTCTGGCCCCACGGCGACACCGGGTGCGGGTTGCCCTGACCGGACTTGCCTTCACCACCGCCGTGCGGATGGTCGACCGGGTTCATGACAACGCCACGGACGGTCGGACGGATGCCCTTCCAGCGCTTGGCGCCGGCCTTGCCGTAGTGACGCAGATTGTGTTCGCTGTTCGATACTTCGCCGAGCGTGGCGCGGCACTCGCTGTGCACCAGGCGCATTTCGCCGCTGCGCAGGCGAATGGTCGCGTACTGGCCTTCACGGGCAACCAGCTGCACGGCTGCGCCAGCTGAACGCGCAAGCTGCGCGCCCTTGCCGAGACGCAGCTCAATGCAGTGGATCGTCGAGCCAACCGGGATGTTGCGGATCGGCAGGCTGTTGCCAGCCTTGATCGGCGCATCGGTACCCGACTGGATCGCGTCACCAACACTCACGCCCTTCGGCGCGATGATGTAACGACGCTCGCCGTCCTTGTACAGCAGGAGAGCGATGTGCGCGCTGCGGTTCGGATCGTATTCAACGCGCTCGACCTTGGCCGGAATTCCGTCCTTGTCACGCTTGAAGTCGATCAGGCGGTAGTGCTGCTTGTGTCCACCGCCCTGGTGACGGGTGGTGATATGGCCGTGGTTGTTGCGGCCACCATTCGAGCTCTTCGACTCGAGCAGCGGCGCATACGGACGACCCTTGAACAGCTCCGGGTGCGTCACCGAAATCACATGGCGACGACCTGGGCTGGTCGGCTTCATTTTCTGGAGTGGCATTTCTCGTCGCTCCGATTAGCTGTTGGCGCCAGCCAGGAAGTCGATTTCCTGACCTTCGGCGAGCGTCACGTAGGCCTTCTTCCAGTCGGAACGAACGCCGGTGGAGCCGCCAAAACGCTTGATCTTGCCCTTCACGTTCAAGGTGCGCACTGCCTCAACCTTGACGTTGAACAGTGTCTCGATCGCGTTCTTGATTTCCGGCTTCTTTGCGTCGCGCAGAACCTTGAACACGGCTTCGTTGTTCTTTTCGGCGGCGCGCGTGCTCTTTTCCGACACCACTGGTGCCAGGATCAGCTGGTGCAGGCGCTCGCCCGAGATCTTGATCTTGCTCATGACAGCCAGGCCTCCAGCTTCTTGACGGCCGGAGCGGTCAGAAGCACCTTCTTGAATGACAGCAGCGAGACCGGGTTGATGCCGTTCACGTCGACCACGTTCACGCGGTGCAGATTGCGCGCCGACAGAAACAGGTTCTGGTCGAGCGTGTCCGTGACGATCAGGATGTCGTTCTCGCCAACCGTGTTGAGCTTCTCGACCAGCGACTTGGTCTTGGCTGCTTCGACAGTGAACGATTCGGCAACAATCAGCGAGCCGTTGCGGTTCAACTCGGAGATGATCGACCGGATCGCGCCGCGATACATCTTCTTGTTCACCTTCTGGCTGTGGTCGCGGGGAACGGCGGCGAACGTCTTGCCGCCACCACGCCACAGCGGGCTGCGGATAGAGCCGGCACGTGCCTGACCAGTACCCTTCTGCTTCCACGGCTTCTTGCCGCCGCCGCGGACCATCGCCTTCGACTTTTGCGCCTTGGTACCCGCACGACCGCCGTTCAGATAGGCGGTCACGACCTGGTGCACCAGCGCTTCGTTGTAATCGGCACCGAAAACGGTGTCGACTACATTCAGCGTGTTATTGCTTGAGTGGAGTTGGAGATCCATGTCGCTTCTCTTACTTGACCGTCGGATGCACGACGACGTCGGCACCCTTGTGTCCGGGCACGGCGCCCTTGACGAGCAGCAGATTGCGCTCGGCGTCGATGCGGACCACATCCAGATTCAGGGCGGTGATGTTGTCCGAACCCATGTGGCCGGCCATCTTCTTGCCCTTCCAGACCTTGCCTGGGCTCTGGCGCTGACCGATGGAGCCCGGCACGCGATGCGACAGCGAGTTACCGTGGCTGGCACGACCGCCGCCGAAGTTCCAGCGCTTCTGGACGCCGGCAAAGCCTTTGCCGATGCTGACGCCAGACACGTCGACGGCCTTGACGCCCTCGAACGAAGTCACGGTGATTTCAGCGCCTGGTGCGAGCTCGTCGCCCTGACCGTCGTTCAAGCGGAATTCCCAGAGACCACGACCCGCAGCAACACCGGCCTTCTTGTAGTGGCCCGCGAGCGGCTTGGAAACGTGGCTGGACTTCTTCTCACCTGCGGTGACCTGCACGGCGCGATAGCCGTCGGTTTCCACAGTCTTGACCTGAGTGACGCGATTCGGGGAGCACTCGATCACCGTGACCGGGATCGACTCACCGGCTTCAGTGAACACGCGGGTCATGCCCGCCTTGCGACCAACGATACCAATAGTCATTGTCTGATCCTCGCCTTAATTGACGCGAATCTGAACTTCGACGCCAGCCGGAAGATCGAGCTTCGACAAAGCGTCGACGGTCTTCTCGGTCGGGTCGATGATCTGCATCAGCCGCTTGTGCGTACGGATTTCGTACTGGTCACGGGCCGACTTGTCGGCGTGCGGCGACACCAGGATGGTGTAACGCTCCATGCGGGTCGGCAGCGGAATCGGTCCGCGGACGACGGCACCGGTGCGCTTCGCGGTTTCGACGATCTCGCGAGCCGATTTATCGATCAAGCGATGATCGAAGGCTTTGAGCCGAATGCGAATCGATTGGCTGGTTGCGGCCATGCTCTCACTCAAGTCTTAAAGAACGTCCCGCCAGTCGGATGACTAACGGGGAACTAAGGGGCGCGAATTATATCGACCCCAATACCCTGCTGCAACATCGTTTTGAAAGTATTTCGCTACGACGCGAAGAAACTTTCAAAACGACAAAACCATCAGGGAAAAGAAACCCCCGCGAACCCTTTC
>Ga0256309_1000108_pt1 | contig 14519 bp, 24 predicted proteins | sample ColtaT_FD_183678 | JGI IMG/M metagenome (GOLD analysis project Ga0256309, IMG submission 183678) | Metatranscriptome of freshwater microbial communities from Columbia River, Oregon, United States - Colum_Colum_RepA_8d (Metagenome... | ecosystem: Environmental > Aquatic > Freshwater > River...
GGGTATCTCTTTTTTTAACAGAAAAAAACAGCTAAGAGCAATGCCAACTATTCAACAGTTAGTAAGGAAAGGAAGGACCGACAAAACTTTCAAAACGAAATCTCCAGCCTTGGATTCATGTCCTCAGCGCAGAGGTGTGTGCACACGTGTTTACACGACTACTCCAAAGAAACCAAACTCCGCTATGAGAAAAGTAGCGAAAGTTCGTTTAACTAACGGAATAGAGGTTATTGCCTACATTCCTGGAGAGGGTCATAACCTTCAGGAGCACTCTATTGTTCTTATACGTGGTGGACGTGTTAAAGATCTTCCTGGAGTTCGTTACCATATCGTTCGTGGAACATTAGATACTGCAGGAGTTGAAGGACGTAATCAGCGCAGATCTAAATACGGAACTAAGAAACCAAAAACCAAAGGTGGAGCGCCAGCAGCTGCACCGGCTAAAAAGAAAAAATAACCCATAATTATTAATGGGGTTTAACCCGACCAGTTCTTTTCATTTATTTGACAATATTTTACCCGATTTTTCGGGTTAATAGCAAGTTTTATCGCAATGAGAAAATCAACACCAAAAAGAAAACCGCTGCTTCCTGATCCAAAATTCAATGATCAGTTAGTTACCCGTTTTGTAAACAATTTAATGTACGACGGAAAAAAATCCGTTGCCTACGAAATATTCTATGATGCTTTAAATATCGTAGGAGAGCGTCTTCAGGAAGATGGTCTTAATGTCTGGAAAAAAGCATTAACTAATGTTATGCCAGCTGTAGAAGTGCGCAGTCGCAGGGTAGGTGGAGCTACTTTCCAAATACCTCAAGAAATACGTCCGGATCGTCGGGTATCACTAGGAATCAAATGGATGGTGCTCTACACTCGTAAAAGAAACGAAAAATCAATGGCTGGTAAACTTGCTGGCGAAATTATGGCCGCCTATAAAGAAGAAGGTGCTGCACATAAAAAGAAAGAAGACACGCATCGCATGGCAGAAGCCAACAAAGCATTCTCTCATTTCCGTTTTTAAGTAATTTTAAAATACTAATATTTATAAGCGGTTTTACCGCACAAAACAAATGGCAAGAGATCTAAAATTTACTCGTAATATTGGAATTTCAGCTCACATTGATGCTGGAAAAACCACCACTTCCGAGCGTATTCTCTACTACACCGGTAAGGTGCACAAAATTGGTGAAGTGCATGATGGTGCTGCTACAATGGATTGGATGGTGCAGGAACAAGAACGAGGTATCACCATTACTTCTGCCGCCACCACCACATTCTGGAAGTTTCCTACAGCTAATGGAAAAGCGACTTCTGAAACAAAATCATACCAAATTAACTTAATTGATACTCCAGGCCACGTTGACTTTACTGTTGAAGTTGAACGCTCCCTTCGAGTTTTAGATGGCGCAGTCGCTCTTTTTTGTGCTGTAGGTGGAGTAGAGCCTCAATCCGAAACGGTATGGCGTCAAATGAATAAATACAATGTTCCACGTATTGGATTCGTAAATAAAATGGACCGTGCTGGAGCTGATTTCTACACTGTAGTTGGTCAGGTTCGTAGCATGTTGTCTGGAAATCCTGTGCCTCTTCAGTTGCCAATTGGTGCTGAAGAAACATTCAAAGGTGTTGTCGATTTAATTACAAGAAAGGCTATTGTATGGGATGATGCTACTGAGGGTATGACTTATACTGAAATTCCTATTCCTGCTGACATGGAGGCTCAAGTTGATGAATACCGTGGTAAACTAATTGAGGCCATCGCTGAATTTGATGACTCATTGTTAGAGAAATTTTTCGATAACCCTGATTCTATCACTGAGGAAGAAATCAATTCCGCTATTCGTCTTGCTACCGTTGCAATGAAAATCACCCCTATGATGTGTGGATCGGCCTTCAAGAACAAGGGGGTGCAAACGATGTTGGATGCCGTTATTAAATTTCTTCCTAGCCCTATGGATATTGATGCCGTTACTGGTACTAATCCTGACACTGGTGAAGAAGTTACACGTAAACCTGATAGCAATGAGCCATTTGCGGCACTTGCCTTTAAGATAGCTACTGATCCATTTGTTGGTCGCCTTGCATTTTTCCGTGTTTACTCAGGCAAACTCGATTCTGGTTCTTACGTGCTTAATACGCGTACCGAAAATAAGGAACGCATTTCCAGAATTTTCCAAATGCATGCTAACAAGCAAAACCAAATTCAAGGAATTGAAGCTGGGGATATTGGAGCTGCTGTAGGGTTTAAGGATATTCGAACCGGTGACACTTTGTGTGATGAAAAGAATCCGATTGTTCTTGAATCTATGTCATTCCCTGAGCCTGTAATTGGTTTAGCTATAGAACCAAAAACCCAAACTGATGTTGATAAATTAGGTTTGGCACTTGGCAAACTTGCTGAAGAAGATCCGACCTTCCGCGTGCATACTGATGAAGAAACAGGTCAAACTGTTATTAGCGGAATGGGAGAGCTTCACTTAGAAATTATTGTAGATCGTTTAAAACGCGAATTTAAGGTAGAATGTAATCAAGGTGCTCCACAGGTGGCCTACAAAGAGGCTTTAACTGGTAAGTTTGGTCACCGTGAGGTTTATAAAAAGCAGACGGGTGGTCGTGGTAAATTCGCTGATATAGTTTTTGAAATTGGTCCGGCAGATGAAACGCACACAACTGGCTTGCAATTTGTCAATGAAGTTGTGGGTGGTAACATCCCTAGGGAATTTATTCCATCTGTTGAAAAAGGATTTAAAGCGTCTATGGACAACGGACCTCTTGCAGGTTATCCTATTGATGCTATGAAAGTAACTTTAAAAGATGGTTCTTACCACGCAGTGGATTCTGATTCCCTTTCTTTTGAGGTTTGCGCTAAAATAGGTTTCCGTGAGGCTGCTAAGAATGCCAAACCTATGTTATTGGAGCCTATAATGAAAGTCGAAGTTGTTACTCCTGATGAAAATATGGGTGATGTTATTGGAGACTTAAACAAACGTCGTGGACAGTTAGAGGGTATGGATAGTCGTGGAGGAGCTCAAGTTGTAAAAGCAAAAGTTCCATTAAGCGAAATGTTTGGATACGTTACTTCATTACGTACAATTACTTCTGGTCGTGCTTCTTCTACAATGGAATTTAGCCATTATGCTGAAGCCCCAAGAAACGTATCTGATGAGGTAATTGCTAAAGTCAAAGGAAAATCACAACAAGAAGCTTAATAATTTAATCGTTCTTTATTACTATGAGTCAAAAAATTAGAATCAAGTTAAAATCTTACGACTTCAATTTAGTTGATAAGTCTGCAGATAAAATTGTCAAAACTGTAAAATCCACCGGTGCCGTTGTTAGTGGTCCTATTCCATTGCCTACACACAAGAAAATTTTCACAGTATTGCGTTCCCCTCACGTAAATAAAAAAGCTAGAGAGCAATTCCAATTATGTTCTTACAAAAGACTGTTAGATATTTATAGTTCGACTTCGAAAACGGTAGATGCTTTGATGAAATTAGAGCTTCCTAGTGGAGTAGAGGTTGAAATTAAAGTCTAACTTGTTCCTAATAAAATAAATATTTTTCTAATTTAAATTAATAAACAAATGTCTGGTATCATAGGTAAAAAAGTAGGAATGACCAGTGTTTACGATGCTGATGGTAGAAACATCGCCGTAACGGTTATCCAAGCTGGACCTTGCGTTGTAACTCAGGTTAAAACTGCCGATAAGGATGGTTATACGGCTGTACAACTTGGTTTTGATGAAAAGAAAGAGAAGCACACCAGCTCTGCTCTGCAAGGTCATTTTAAAAACGCTTCTACAACTCCTAAACGTAAGTTGGTAGAGTTTGAAGGTTTTGATGATCAAAAAAATATAGGTGACACCGTAACTGTTGAAATTTTTAGTGAAGGTGATTTTGTTGATGTCGTGGGTACAAGCAAAGGTAAGGGTTTCCAAGGTGTTGTTAAGCGTCATGGTTTCAGTGGTGTTGGAATGCAAACCCATGGTCAACACAACCGTCTTCGTGCACCTGGTTCTATGGGAGCATCCTCTTTTCCTAGTCGTGTATTTCCTGGGATGCGCATGGCTGGTCGTACCGGTGGATCTAGAGTAAAAATTCAAAATCTCCAAATTGTTAAGGTTTTGGTTGACAGAAACTTGATACTTGTGAGTGGCGCCGTACCTGGAGCTAAAGGGTCTTACGTATTAATTGAGAAATAACATGGAACTTAAAGTATTTAATATCTCCGGTCAGGAAACTGCCAAAAAGGCAACCTTGAATGATGCAATTTTTGCTATTGAGCCTAACGATCATGCCATTTATTTGGATGTGAAACTTTATTTGGCTAACCAACGTCAGGGTACTCACAAGGCAAAACAAAAGCATGAAGTAAATTATTCTAGCCGTAAGCTTCATCGTCAGAAAGGTACTGGTGGATCTCGTAAGGGTTCAGTAAAAAGCCCTTTATTCCGCCATGGAGGTCGTGTGTTTGGTCCTCAACCTCGCGATTATTCTTTCAAATTGAATAAAAAGTTGAAAGCTTTAGCTAGAAAGTCTGCCTTGTCATACAAGGCCAAAGACAATGGAATAACTATTGTAGAAAACTTTACTTTAGATACTCCAAAAACCAAACAATACCTCGATATTTTAAAAAATTTGAAGGTTGATAACAAAAAATCATTGGTAGTACTTGCAGAATCAAATAAAAACATATATTTGTCGTCCCGAAATTTAGGGGGTACAAAGGTTGTAATCGCTTCAGAATTAAATACTTATGACATTTTGAACGCTAATAATCTTGTTCTTGACGAAGGAAGTTTGACGATTATTGAGAATATTTTGACCAAATAAGAGTAAAAATGGATATCATTATTAAGCCAATTATAACTGAAAAGCGTACGTTAAAGTCGGAGAAATTAAACGAATATGGATTTGTAGTTAATACAGATGCCAATAAGGTTGAAATCAAATCCGCAGTAGAAAAGATGTATGGTGTTACAGTTGAACGTGTTAATACTTTAGTTACTCTCGGTAAAATGCGCTCTCGCAGCACTAGGTCCAAAGTTTCTTATGGTAAGAATTCCAATCTTAAGAAAGCAATTGTTAAGTTAAAAGCGGGTGATTCTATTGATTTTTTCGCCTCCATTTAAAATAATAGATCATTAACGATAATTAGAAGAAATGTCACTCAGAAAATTAAAACCTGTAACACCTGGTACCCGCTTCAAGATGGCGAATGGTTTCGAGGAGTTAACAGCCTCTAAACCAGAAAAGAGCCTTTTAGCTCCTGTAAAAAAATCTGGTGGTCGGAATGGTTCCGGTAAAATGACTATGCGCTACATTGGTGGAGGTCATAAAAAGCAATACCGTATTATCGACTTTAAAAGAAACAAATTTGGTATTATAGGAGAAGTAAAAACTATCGAGTACGATCCAAATCGTTCATCACGTATTGCTTTGATTCAATACCCTGATGGAGAGAAACGTTATATAATCGCTCCTAACGGTTTAAAAGTTGGGCAAAAAGTAAATGCTGGTGCCGGTGCTGTACCTGATTTGGGTAATGCTCTTTATTTAAGTGAAATCCCATTAGGAACTACCATTCACAATATCGAGCTACGTCCAGGTCAGGGTGGCATTCTCGCCAGAAGTGCTGGTTCTTATGCTCAGTTGGCAGCGCGTGATGGAAAATATGCTACTATAAAACTTCCTTCTGGTGAGACTCGTTTGATTTTAGTTACTTGTTTGGCTACCATTGGATCAGTTTCAAATCCCGATCATAACCTTGTAGTTTCCGGAAAAGCAGGTCGCAGTCGTTGGTTAGGTCGTCGTCCAAGGAATAGACCAGTAGCAATGAACCCTGTTGATCACCCAATGGGTGGTGGTGAAGGTAGAGCTTCAGGTGGACATCCACGTTCACGTAAAGGTATTCCAGCTAAAGGGTATAAAACTCGTAAGTTGAAAAATGCATCGAATAAATATATTATTTCAAGAAGGAAAAAATAAGAATCAATGAGCCGTTCACTAAAAAAAGGTCCATTCATAGACTCTCACCTTGAAAATAAGGTGATGAAAATGGTCGAATCTGGAAAGAAAACTGTAATCAAAACATGGAGTCGGCGTTCAGTTATTTCTCCTGATTTTGTTGGCCAAACTATCGCTGTTCACAATGGCAATAAGTTTATCCCTGTTTATGTTACAGAAAACATGGTAGGTCATAAATTGGGTGAATTTTCTCCTACACGTATTTTCCGCGGTCATGCCGGGAATAAAAAGAAATAACTCATAGTACTTTAAGAAATGGGTAAAAGAAAAAAATTGGCAGCAGATGCCAGAAAAGAAGTAAAAAAGAAAACAGCTGTAGCTGAGCTTAATAAAGTTCCTACTTCTCCGAGAAAGATGCGTCTTATGGCTGATCTAATTAGAGGTAAGAAAGTTGAACTTGCTTTAAATATCTTAAAGTATAGCTCTAAAGAATCTTCTAATCGTTTAGAAAAATTACTACGTTCAGCTATTGCTAACTGGCAGGCTAAAAATGAAGGTGCCCGTTTAGAGGATAGTGGATTATTTGTTAAAACGATTTTCGTTGATTCCGGTTTTCAAATGAAGAGAATCCGTTCTGCCCCTCAAGGTCGTGCACATCGTATTCGCAAGCGTTCAAATCACGTTACCATCATTTTAGATACAAACATTACAACTAATTAAGAAACAAGAATGGGACAAAAGGCAAACCCGATTGGCAATAGACTAGGAATCATCCGTGGATGGGATAGTAACTGGTATGGTGGAAAAAAGTACGCTGATAAGATTGTCGAGGATGATAAAATTAGGAATTACTTAAAAGCCCGTCTTCCTAAGGGCAGTATTTCTAAGATTATCATTGAACGCACGATGAAGCTTATTACCGTTACGATCAATACTGCACGTCCTGGTGTTATTATTGGTAAAGGAGGTAAAGAAGTAGATAAGTTGAAGGAGGAGTTGAAAAAGCTTACTCAAAAAGAAGTACAAATCAATATTTTTGAGATTAAACGTCCAGAATTAGATGCCAGGCTGGTCGCAGATAGTATCGCTCGTCAGTTGGAAGGTAGAATTTCGTTTAGGAGAGCTATAAAAATGGCTATTGCTTCTACTATGAGAATGGGCGCTGAAGGTGTCAAAATTAAAACCAGTGGTCGTTTAGGTGGCGCTGAAATTGCTAGAACAGAAGGATATAAAGAAGGTCGTACCCCATTGCATACGTTTCGTGCTGATATTGATTATGCAACTGCAGAAGCGCATACTACCTATGGTCGCATTGGTGTAAAAGTTTGGATTTGCAATGGTGAAGTATATGGCAAAAGGGATTTGAGTCCAAATATTGCTCTTTTAGCTCAAAAAGCTGCATCTAATATCAGCGGTGGAAGCGATAGAAGAGATGGTGGAAAAGGTCGTGGAAATGATCGTGGAGGCAATAGAGGTGACAATAGAGGTGACAGACGCAACAACAATAACAAAAAGAATTAATACGATAATTTTAGACTTGGATTACAATGTTACAGCCTAAAAAAACAAAGTTTCGGAAACAGCACAAAATGAAGATGAAAGGTAATGCCACTCGTGGGCAGGAGCTATCTTTCGGTTCATTTGGAATTAAAGCATTAGAAGGTGCATGGGTAACCTCTCGCCAACTTGAAGCTGCTAGGGTGGCCGTTACTCGTTTCATGAAAAGAGAAGGTCAAATTTGGATAAAAGTTTTTCCAGACAAGCCTATAACTAAAAAGCCATTAGAAGTTAGGATGGGTAAAGGTAAAGGTGCTCCTGAATATTGGGTTGCTGTGGTTAAACCAGGTTGTATAATTTTTGAAGCCGAAGGCGTTCCGATGGAGACTGCCAAAGAAGCCTTAAGGTTAGCGGCGCAAAAACTTCCTGTCGTTACTAAGTTTATTGTAAGAAGGGATTACGCTGAAACTGTTGGTTAATTTCTTAAAGAAAAGTAAAGCAATGAAAAACGAACAAATTAAAGAGCTTTCGACCGACGAGTTGAAAGATAGAATTCTGGAAGAAAAGGCACAACTGAATAGGTTGAAACTTAACCATGCCGTTTCACCAATTGAAAGTCCTGCCAAATTAACGCATACCCGTAAAACTATTGCCCGTTTGATCACTGAAATGAACAAACGTTTGGCTACTAATAATTAATAAGATGGAAGCAACCGGTACAATTGAAAGAAATTTACGCAAAGAAAGAGTAGGAGTTGTTGTGAGTGATAAGATGAAAAAAACTATTACTGTTCTTGTTGAGCGTAAAGTTAAGCACCCGAAATATGGTAAATTTGTGAAGACTAGTAACAAATTCCACGCTCACGACGAAAAAAGTGATGCCAATATCGGGGATACCGTTAAAATTATGGAAACCCGTCCTCTAAGTAAAACTAAATGCTGGAGATTAGTAGAAATTTTAGAAAGAGCCAAGTAAGATGTTACAACAAGAATCAAGACTAACAGTAGCCGATAATAGCGGCGCAAAAGAAGTTCTTATCATCCGTGTATTGGGTGGTACAAAAAGAAGGTATGCTTCAGTGGGCGATAAAATTGTCGTAACAGTGAAAAATGCTTTACCATCTGGAAATGTTAAAAAAGGTAGTGTTTCCAAAGCTATTGTTGTCCGTACAAAAAAAGAAGTCCGTAGAAAAGATGGATCATACATTCGATTCGATGACAATGCTTGCGTTTTAATTAACCAGGCAGAAGAAATGCGTGGTACGCGTATTTTTGGTCCTGTAGCTCGTGAGTTAAGAGAAAAACAATTTATGAAGATTATCTCATTGGCTCCTGAGGTTCTATAACAAGTACTAATAAAGAAGGAATATGTCAAAGCTTAAATTAAAAAAAGGCGATATTGTTAGAGTGACTACCGGTAACGCTAAATCTTCACAAGGTAAGATTTTAGAAATCAATACTGAAAAATTAACAGCTATTATTGAAGGTGTTAATATGGTTTCAAAACATACTAAGCCCAATGCTAAGCATCCACAGGGTGGTATAATAAAGCAGGAAGCACCGGTTCATCTTTCTAATTTGAAGTTAGTAGATCCTAAAACTGGTGAACCTACTCGTGTAGGAAGAAAAGTTGTGGATGGAAATGTTGTTCGTTTTGCAAAAAAATCTGGGGAGGTAATAAAATAATGTATACACCACGTTATAAAAACAAGTACAAAGACGAAGTAGTTCCGGCTCTGAAAGCTAAGTTCAACTACTCCAGTGTAATGCAGGTTCCTAAATTGGAAAAAATCGTTATCAATCAGGGTGTTGGTATAGCTGTATCGGATAAAAAACTTATTGATAATGCTGTAAAGGAGATGACAACCATTACAGGTCAAAAAGCTGTAGCCACTCTTTCTAAAAAAGATATTTCCAACTTTAAAGTCCGTAAAGGAGTTGCGATAGGTGTAAAGGTGACACTCAGAGGTGAGAGGATGTATGAATTCCTTGATCGTCTTATTTCCGTGGCACTGCCTAGAATACGTGATTTTCGCGGTGTCAGCGCAAAAGGCTTTGATGGCCGTGGTAATTATACCTTAGGTATAACTGAGCAAATTATTTTTCCTGAAATCGATATCGATAAGGTGAATAAAATAATGGGTATGGATATAACCTTTGTCACTTCTTCTGATAGTGATGAACAAGCACGAGAGTTATTAAAAGAATTTGGAATTCCCTTTAAAAAATAAATAAATGGCAAAAGAATCAATGAAAGCGAGAGAGGTTAAAAGAGCCAAACTCGTTGCAAAGTATGCCGAAAAAAGAAAGGCTTTAAAAGAAGCTGGTGATTATCAGGCATTGGCAAAATTGCCTAAAAATTCTTCTAAAATCAGATTGCATAATCGTTGTAATCTAACAGGAAGACCCAAAGGATACATAAGACATTTCGGCATAAGCCGGATAACCTTCAGAGAGATGGCTCTTGCAGGCTTAATCCCTGGAGTAACAAAAGCTAGTTGGTAATAAAATTGAAAAGAGCAAAATGACAGATCCAGTTTCAGATTATTTGACTCGGTTGCGCAATGCAATCAAAGCCCGCCACCGTGTGGTTGAGGTTCCATCTTCCTCTCTAAAGAAGAATATTTCTAAAATTCTATTAGAGAAAGGTTTCATTCTTGGTTACCGTGAAGAAGGTGAAGGTGTTATCAAAACTTTAAAGGTAGCACTTAAGTATGATTCCAATACCAAACAGCCTGCTATTGTTGGTTTGCGTCGAGTTAGTCGTCCAGGATTGAGGAAATATTCTGGCGCTACGACTCTTCCGAGAGTTATTAATGGCTTGGGTGTTGCAATTATTTCAACCTCCAAAGGTGTAATGACTGATAAAGAGGCTAAAAATCTCAACATTGGTGGTGAAGTTCTTTGCTATGTTTATTAATTTTTAAGAAGTATAGAAATGTCTCGAATAGGAAAATTGCCCATTTCTTTACCAGCAGGTGTCTCTGTGACTCTGAGTGGTGATGTGGTAACCGTTAAAGGTGGTTTGGGTTCCCTTAATCAAAAATTGACGCATGGAATTACCGTTGCTATCGATGGTAGCGTGGTTAAAGTAGAGCGTCCGAATGATGAAAAACAAACTCGTGCCAGTCATGGTCTTTACAGAGCACTTTTGAATAATATGATTGTTGGTGTTTCAAAAGGCTTTACAGTAAGTCAGGAATTGGTGGGTGTCGGTTACCGCGCTGCCAATACCGGAAATCTTTTAGAATTGACCCTTGGCTACTCTCACAACGTAACGTTTGATTTACCTAAAGAAATTCAGGTTGAAACAAAAACTGAACGTGGTAAGAATCCAATTATTACCATGAAATCCCATGATAAGCAACTTTTGGGAGCGGTTGCGGCAAAAATTAGATCCCTGCGTGAACCAGAGCCTTACAAAGGAAAAGGTATACGTTTTGTAAATGAACAATTGAGAAGAAAAGCTGGTAAATCAGCTGGTAAAAAATAATTGAAAAATGGCAGTAACTAAAGAATTTCGCAGGAATCGCATTAAAATGCGTATCCGTAAAGTGGTGAGTGGGACCGCTGAACGTCCAAGACTCACTGTTTTCAGAAGTAATAAGGGTATTTATGCCCAGTTAATTGATGATGCTTCAGGTAAAACAATCATTGCCTCTTCCTCTGCTGAAAAAGGGGTAGCTGATGGTAAAATGAATAAAGTTGATCAAGCAAAAGAAGTAGGTAAATCAATAGCTCAAAAGGCAACAGCTGCTGGTATTTCCAGTGTTGTTTTTGACCGTAATGGTTATTTGTATCACGGACGTATAAAATCATTGGCAGAAGCAGCTCGCGAAGCCGGACTAAATTTCTAATAGCATGTCATCTACAAACGTAAAGAGAGTAAAATCAAGTGAAATTGAACTGAAAGACCGCTTAGTGGCTGTTCAGCGCGTTACAAAAGTAACAAAAGGTGGTCGTACCTTTTCTTTTTCCGCCATTGTTGTTGTTGGTAATGAAAATGGTGTTGTCGGATATGGTTTAGGTAAGGCTAAAGAGGTTTCTGAGGCTATAACCAAAGGCATTGATGATGCTAAGAAGAATCTTATAAAGGTGCCAATTATTAACGGAACTGTGCCTCATGATCAGGAAGGAAAATTTGGTGGTTCTTTAGTCTTTTTGAAGCCTGCGGCCCACGGAACTGGTGTTATAGCTGGAGGTGCTATGCGTGCTGTTCTCGAAAGTGTGGGGGTAAAGGATGTACTAGCTAAATCAAAAGGAAGCTCAAATCCTCACAACGTTGTAAAAGCGACTATTGAGGCTTTAGCCCATCTTAGAGATGCCTACACCGTAGCGAAGCAACGTGGAGTTACCACCTCCAAAGTATTTAATGGTTAATCGAAAAGAAAAATGGCAAAAATTAAAATTACCCAAGTTAAAAGCGGTATAGATCGTTTACCAAATCAAAAGAAAACTCTCAAAGCTTTTGGTTTTAATAAAATTGGCCAATCTGTTGAACTTGAAGCCACACCTCAGATTATGGGTATGGTTAAAGCTGTGCAGCATCTAATCAAAGTTGAAGAAATTTAAAATTCTATATAATTATGAATTTAAGTAATTTAAAACCTGCAGAAGGTTCTACTCACAAAGAGAAAAGAATAGGTCGTGGACAAGGTTCTGGACGCGGTGGAACATCTACTCGCGGTCATAAAGGCGCCAAATCGCGTTCCGGTTACTCTAGTAAAAAAGCTCATGAAGGCGGTCAAACTCCTTTACAACGTCGTTTACCAAAATATGGCTTCAAAAACTTCAACCGTGTTGAATATAATGGAGTTAATTTAGATATTCTGCAAAAGCTAGCTGATTCAAAAGGTATTTCTGAATTCAATTTGGAAGTATTATCTGCCAATGGATTAGCCTCCAAAAATGATCTAGTTAAAATTTTAGGTCGTGGTGAACTTAAATCCGCTATCAAGGTAAAAGCTCACAAATTTTCTGATTCTGCTAAAAAGGCAATTGAAGCTGCTGGTGGCAGTATTGAAACTATCTAAGCAAACATGAAGTTTATAGATACCATAAAAAACATTTTCAAGATAGAAGAGCTCCGAAATAGGATTCTTCTGACCCTTGGCTTTATTTTAATTTATAGAATTGGTTCGTTTGTGGTCTTACCTGGTGTAGATCCTTCTCAACTAACTCAACTCCAAAAGCAAACTGAAGAAGGTATTTTAGGTTTGTTAAACATGTTTTCCGGAGGAGCTTTCAGTAACGCTTCTATTTTTGCATTAGGCATTATGCCTTATATTTCGGCATCAATTGTATTGCAGCTATTGGGTATGGCCTTACCCTCTCTTCAACGGCTTCAAAAAGAGGGTGAAAGTGGAAGAAAAAAGATTAATCAATACACCCGCATTCTCACTGTTATAATTACTGCTGTTCAAGCTCCTGGGTATCTTGCTAATTTAACTTCACAAATTTCAACTTCCGCTATTTTGATGGACAGGACTTTCTTCTGGATTAGTTCTATTTTAATTCTAGTAGCCGGTACAATGTTTGTTATGTGGTTAGGTGAGAAAATTACAGATAGGGGAATTGGTAATGGTATTTCTTTAATCATTATGATTGGTATTATTGCAAGACTTCCATTTGCAGTCGGTGCAGAAATTGATAGTAGATTGAGTGGTCAGGGTGGTCCTGTTATTTTTTTACTTGAAATAGTTTTTTTGCTGGCAATTATCGTTGGTGTTATTTTACTGGTTCAGGGTACCAGGAGGATTCCTGTTCAAGTTGCAAGAGCAGCAATTTCTGGAAGAACTGCATTACCACAGGGTGGTTCACGTCAATTTATACCTCTTAAGCTGAACGCTTCTGGTGTTATGCCTATAATTTTTGCTCAGGCGATAATGTTCCTGCCTATAACTTTAGCTGGATTTTCGGATTCAACCGCCAACAAATTTGTAATGGCTTTTGCCGACAATACTGGATTTTGGTACAATTTGGTTTTTGGAACTCTTATTGTATTGTTCACATATTTTTACACTGCCATTACAATTAATTCTAATCAAATGGCGGATGAAATGAAAAGATCAGGAGGTTTCATCCCTGGTATCAAACCAGGACGAAAAACAGCAGAATATATTGATACGGTTATGTCGCGTATAACCTTACCTGGGGCTATTTTCCTTGCCTTGGTGGCTATTATGCCTGCAATTGCTATGTTGGGAGGTATAAATAATCAGTTTTCTCAGTTTTATGGTGGAACATCGTTGTTGATTTTGGTAGGAGTTGTCTTAGATACCTTACAGCAAGTCGAAAGTCACTTGCTAATGAGGCATTATGATGGTTTAATGAAATCTGGTCGTATAAAGGGGCGTTCGAATAACGCACCTGTAAGTATGCCCAGTTAGTTTTCAGGATAATAAAATTGAATGGGACAATTTTATCTGAAGACTAAGGAAGAGATTGAGAAGATTAGAAAAAGTTCTTTACTTGTAGGTGAGGTATTAGCAGAAGTGGCAAAATTAATTGCTCCGGGTGTTAAAACCAGCGAATTGGATAGGGTAGCCGAGGCTTATATTAGAGATTGCAAAGCAATTCCTGCTTTTAAAGGTTATCGTGGTTTTCCGGCTAGTTTGTGTATTTCTGTTAATGATGCCGTTGTTCATGGTATACCGGGGAATTATGCGCTTAAAGATGGTGACGTTATTTCTGTGGATTGTGGAGTAAAACTAGATGGTTGGTACGGAGATAGTGCTTATACTTTCGGAGTTGGTGAAATTGATAACAATGTAAAACAGCTGTTAAAAGTTACCAAGGAATGTCTTTACAATGGAATTAATTACGCAACTCCAGGAATGAGAATTGGTGATGTTGCTTATGCCGTTCAATCGCATGCTGAAAAACATGGTTATGGGGTTGTTCGTGAATTGGTAGGGCATGGAATAGGAAGAAATTTGCATGAAGAACCTGAGGTTCCTAACTATGGAAGGCGGGGAACAGGTCCTAAGTGTTTGGAAGGAATGGTTATTGCAATTGAACCAATGATTAACCTCGGAACTAAAAATGTATATA
>Ga0256309_1000119_pt1 | contig 14146 bp, 8 predicted proteins | sample ColtaT_FD_183678 | JGI IMG/M metagenome (GOLD analysis project Ga0256309, IMG submission 183678) | Metatranscriptome of freshwater microbial communities from Columbia River, Oregon, United States - Colum_Colum_RepA_8d (Metagenome... | ecosystem: Environmental > Aquatic > Freshwater > River...
CGACTGTATAACTTGCGGATCCCCACACTCGCGGCGATGGCGACCCGGGATCGACTCAAGCACGACGATCAGGTCATCTGCAAGTTTGAGTTCGACTCGCCACTCAATCTGCTCATATCATCGGTGAGTGTCATCGCTGAAAAGCAGGAACCGACAACCGCAGCCGAATCTGAAAGCGCGCGAAATGCGAGCCAACTGTACATGTCACCGTTCAGCATCGGCGAACCTATTGAGGCCGAGACTAGCGAACCCGCCGTCGAGATACCCGACAGCGACATATGCCTTATGGAAACCTGTGTCGGCAAAGCGCCAAAGGATTGGCGTGTCTGCGAAGATCTCTATCGCGTACTAGGCAGCTTCGCTCGTCTTCATCGCGTCAGCAGTGATCAACTCCAGCACACAGATCTAAAACCAAACTCCAGCGCCATTCGTCGCGCCTTCCGCAGTGAGCTTTCATTCTCTACCGCTACGGCAGGTAGTGCGCTGTGGAGTGATATGTGGTTCGCCAACGATGCGGCTCTGCGACTACGCCCCAGGCCGGACCGATCAAGCCATAAGTTGACAGCGAGCGTCACCATTTCGGCGTACCAGCAGTGCCCACGGCGACGCCGGCTCAAGCAATGCGGTAAAGCACTACTGGGACCGGAAGAATTCACGACGCTCGATCTGACCGTCAACAATCCTTACACACCACTACTACTAGCGATATCAGACGAGCGCAGCACCATTATGGGTGCTCTTGCGCTGCCGTTTCCGTCTTTGCTTAGGGGGGGGCCTCACTACGCGGAGCTTTGCGCGACGCGCGGCGACGACGACTATCCTGCCAGCGCCCTAGTCTACGGAAACGCTTGTGCTGCATCACTTCTCGGAACAGTCAGATCCGCGCTTGCCATCACTGACATTGCAGTCGATATCTCGAACTGTACCGGGTCTGAAAAGGTCTTCAGTCCTTGGTTCCGTGCTTGGTGCAACAACATACTGAGGGTCAACTTACGAGCGGACGCTTCGCTCTGCGGAGACGCACCCACGGCGAGGACCGAATACCTTTGTAACGCGATTACCGGAAAGGTCGAGCGCGAAGACACCGGAGCGCGAACGACGCTGATCATTCCTTCCGGATCAATCCCAACGATTAGTTCGCTAGTGACTGCGGTTCCCACAGAAACATCCAGGCCGGTCAGCAATGGAGGTTACATCGTCGCAAACGCAGTCTCGCACGATCCCATCGGCTTGATATCGATACCCGATGCGGGCGCTGCACTCTGGGCATTGCAGCCCGCGGTCGGTGGTACCGAGATTCCGTTCAGGACCTGTGAAGGCGCGCCATTGCTACAGCCGGGATCGCACGTACGGCATGTGGATAGCCCGTGGTCGATAAACTTTATTCCCGCTATCAAGCCTACGAAAGGTACCGATGCTGCAATGTTGTTCCCAGTCGCTCCAGACCTTCTCTGTGACTCAATGCTGCGCAGCGGATCACGTCTGGACCAATTACCCACGCCAATGCGGCTAGCCGCGATTGTCACGTGCAACGGCGACACCACAGCTTTGAACTTGACGTTGACGAGCTTAGCAAGTCAACGCGGAGTCGCACTAAGCGAATTGATCTTGCTGATACCTGCTAACGCATCAATTGATACTGACGCAACAACACGTTGGGCGCAGCTCATCAACGCTTCGCGTTTTCAAGTGCGGCGAGTCGACGACGCTCAGATTACATCTGAAATGAATCGCGCGATGGCCGATATCACGGACCGTCATGTTGCCCTGCTGTCCCGCCACGTCATTTTACACAACCCACTTACGCTAAAGACGCTTGTTGAGTGCACTCAATCGCCTAACGTCGCAACAGCCTCCTGCACTCTGATTCTCGAAACAGAATCTAAAACCGGTAGTCAGCTCATCGTCTCTACCAAGGGATGTTACGCAGCAGAGCGATCGACACACTTGGCGAGTGCCGCAACTGAACTACCTGAAACGCGAGGAACGTACCCGGTAATAGCCAACGATCTGACTTGTACAGTTGTACAGCGCCATGCGTGGTTAGCCATCGGCGGACTATTGATCGACACCGATGAGTCATCTGATATCGACTTCGGTCGTAGGGCACTTCTGGCGGGTTACCTAAATATCAATACGGGAACTGTTACCGCGTTGGCGCGCGCCACTTCATCGAATAGCAGCACCCAGATCAGAACCGATGAGTCCTTGAACGCAACTTACTATCGGGCGCTGCACCAATGAAGCTCTGTGTTGTGGTACCTAGCGCCGACTACCTCAAACAGGCGGGTGTCCGCATTCGTTATGAACGAATTGCACCAGCACTGGAAGAGCTAGGACATTCACTCTCACTTGAACTGATCGACAACTTCAGGGCCTCGAATCGTCTCGAGCATGACATATACCTATTCAGCAAGTGTACCGATGCAAAGGCGCCGCTACTGGCCAGGGCCATTAACGGCGCGGGGCGCCTTGTTGGAGTCGATCTGTTTGACGACTACTTCAGTCAATCGACCGATGCCCGATTTCTTACCCACAGAGAGTGGCTCAGGACCATTACGCCGCTTGTCGATTTCATACTCTGCTCAACACAGCGCATGAAGGAGGTCGCGCAGTCGTACACCAACAAGCCTATCCACGTCATGAACGATCCACTGGATAAGTTTGACGCAAACGCAGCCGCCAAGGCTGTCGCCGCAAAAATTGACCACTGCCATAGCCACTCGACCATCGATCTGCTCTGGTTCGGCATGGGCGATAATCCTTACTTTCAGGTCGGGCTAGACGATCTTCACGCATACGGCGCAACGCTATCCGAGTTAATCGATAGCCGATGGAAGATCAACTTCACGGTGCTAACTAATCGCCGTGCGCTCACTGCCGCCGGCCTTGAACGTCTAGCGCGTCTGCCAATCCAACCCCGTGTTCACGAGTGGAGCACCACGAGCGAAGCGGAACACTTATCCCGTGCGACCGTCGCATTCATACCGGTCAACGCTCAAAACTTCAGCATCTGCAAGTCGATGAACCGCGCCGTTACCGCCCTGGCTTCCGGCACCCAAATCATCTCGCCAGGCTACCCGCTCTACTCAACGCTCGATCGGTTTGTCTACCGGAACGGATATGACTTTCTAGATGACCTTGACGCCAGGCATTTCCGCTCAGGCCAGAGCACCCTGAATGAGCTGAACCATGCCCTCACCGAGTACGCCAGCGCGCGAAGCGAAGCCGAAGCACTCGCTAGCTGGCTGGTGAGATTACAAGCAACACTCAAAGCTGACACTGAGAAAGCGCCATTTGCAGTACTTCACGGCGTTAGAACGTCGGCTGATTGTCACAAGTTGGCTCAACGCCTCGGGGGACTCTCTATTGCGTCGCCGTTTACTACTGCAGCCCTCAATTTCGACGTCTGTTTCAACACGTTGCCGGAACACGACAACTGCGTCTTACTTTCTGACAAAGCCTTGTTGCTTTTGTCTCCCGACACGGCACGCAACAGTTCCAGAGTTGTTACAACTCTAGGAAGATCGGTCACGAAGCTAGACATCCAGACTCTATACCCAGCTGAGGTAGGGACAATCTGCCAATCACTGTTGTCATCAAGTAGAGCAGCACATCTAATTCACTATCAACGCTCTATGGCCGCGGCACTCACCATTCTGAAGGGACTGTTTCCATATCTACAGGTCGTGCTATCCGAAAAGGAATCCCCTTTTCACATATCCGCCAATGCCCCGACACGAGCAGCTTAAGCCTCCCGTCACCATGCATGCAGAGTGAACTGCCCCCATGAATTCAACGATGCACAAGGCCGACGGGACCGTCACATCTGATCGTCGACGTACGTTTTTTATTCTGAATCTTTTACAGGACGTCAATATTCTGCGTCCGCTGATTTATATCAGCGCGCGCGATCTGCGCATGGAGACGACGCTTCTGATAACGCCGGGATTTAACAAGCGCGATAAATCAGGCACTTGGGCGAGCGAGATTAATGACATTTGCTTAGGAAGTGGAGCGACCACGTTATCGTTTGCTTCAGCATTCGATGCATTTCGTGCATTCAGTAACGCTACCGGGTTGTTGGTTGCCGCCAGCGAATCAAATCTTCAGCCCCACAAGGATGTGCATGAGCTGTTCAAAATAGCACCTAACACCCTGACCAAAATTACGCTACAGCATGGCCTGGAATGTGTTGGCTTTCTGCAAAGCAAAGAGCAAAACCTTGCGCATGGAGACAACGTCACGTTCGGTGCAGATATTGTCTGCGGCTGGGCGCCTGCGTCGGCCCTAACATCGCTTAAGCCAAGTCAGCGATCCAAGCTGATAGTGACCGGGCCAACCTCCATACTGCAGTCCGCGCCCACCCAAGTTGCGTCGGCAAAACGAAGCATGGGTATCGTCTGCGAGAATATGCACTCGCTCCGGCTGCGAATTAATGGCGATTTTAAGACCGATTTTCTGAGTGTGTTCGACGCATTCTGCGGCGCCCTGCGCGATCGCGAACAACAAGTCACGCTCCGGCCACATCCCGGCGGACAGTACGTTCTCAAGAACAACGTTGAGCTCCCTGCCAATGTCACACTGAACAACCATCCGATTTACAAGGTTGATCTATCGCAGTATTCATACGGCATATCAGCCCCATCGTCGATCTTGGTCGACATGGTGTTGGCTGGAATTCCCACAGCGGTGTGGCAGGACGAAGGGAGCTCGCTCGACCTTGGAAACTATGAAGGTCTGACGCGAATCAGCACGCTTCACGATTGGCTGCAGTTTGACGAGCACGCCAGACGCGACCCAACCCCGTTTTTAGAGCGACAACAACGCTTCCTGACTCGACACCATTTGCAGCTGTCGCCCGCCATCGCCTACGAGCGATTCGCCCGGATATTCAGCGCACGCAACGTGATCGGCTTTGCGGCTACGGGAACGTTCAGCGATGCGCCACGCAAAACCGAGCGCATCCTTTTCGTGGCCAACGATATCATCCCGACGCTCCAGCTGAGCTTCATTAAGCCTCTAAAGCAGTTAGTCGACAGCGGATCCATCGTGTCGGAGTTTCTTACAGAAGAGGCAATGAAGCTTGACCTCGGGAAAAAGCCGAACAGCGACCAGGTCAGGGATTGGGTCGGCGCGAAGTTCTCAGCATTCAAACCCTCTGTCGTCATCTTTTGTCGCTTTAGCGCACCGCAAGCTGAAATCGTCTATTCATATGCGACCAAGTATCAATGTGCCACGGTATTTCACATAGATGATGATCTACTCCACATTCCAAAAGAGATAGGCCAGAAGAAGTTTGAGTTCCATAGTCATCCATCGCGAACCGGTGCTGTCAGATTTCTTCTGGACAACGTAGCCCTGGTTTACACATCGACGGAACGATTGAAAGATCGCTTGAAGCGGTTAGGCGTCCAGACCACAGTGGAAGCCGGGGACATTTACTGCGCCGCCGACGTTATCCGACCTGTGGCGATGAAGCCCGTGACAAAGGTCGGATACATGGGCATCGGACACGAAGGAGACTTAGCATCGATACTTCCTGCACTGGTGATTTACCTGCGTCGTAACCCGCACGTCGTTTTTGAGTTCTTTGGCTCCATTCCAGTACCTGAGGCACTAAACGAGTTCGGAGCACGGATAACGCAATCACCGAAAATCGACAGCTACGAACTGTTCTTGACGACGCTAGCAGATTACAGCTGGGATATCGGCATCTGCCCCTTAGCGCCGCTACCGTTCAATCTTCTCAAGGCTAACACCAAGTGGGTTGAGTACACAGCGGTGGGGATTGCAGTCATCGCTAGCAAAAATACGGTCTATGACAGTGTTTGCAGCGGTGGCGCTGGAATTCTCGCCGAGAGTGAGGGCGAGTGGCTCGAGGCTTTGGAACTGCTAACGCACGACCCGGAACTGCGCTTCCGCCAGGTGCAATTGGCGCAAGCGAAACTTAGAGCCGAGTATTCGCCGGCGCGGCTTACAACTCAGGTTGTCGCGATGATCGATCGCGCCAAGCAACTCTTCGCGCGGGTATCTGAGATTGAAGGCGAGTCCGCAGTGGTGACGACTGTACCAACCCAGTCATCTAGGCCCGAGAGGATCATGTATGTCGCCAACGGATATGTACCGACTCTGCAACTGAGCTTCGTGAAGCCACTCGCATCGATCGTCGCCAGTGGCGATTTCGTAGCCGAACTGATCACAGGCGACGCGATCAAACACACACAGTGGAGAACCGAAGGGTTCACGTCCGCCAGGCACTGGATTATCGATCGATTTGCAAAGTTTAAACCTACCGTCGTCGTATTCTGTCGCTACAGCGGGCCGCACGCCCAGTTAATGCTTGATTTGAGTCGCTCCAATGGGGCAACCTGCGTTTACCACATAGATGACGATCTGCTTCACGTGCCGACTGACATCGGCACCAAGAGCGAATACCACAATAAGCCGGAGCGTCTAGCGTCCGCTCGCCTACTGCTCGATTCAGTCGATCTGGTTTACTGCTCCACCACTAGATTAGAGGCTAGGCTTACCGAACTTGGCATCTCCACACCAAAGATCGCCGGTAAGATCTATTGCTCAGGGACCGTGATCGCGGCGTCTCAGCTTCGACCCGTTCGTAAGGTCGGCTACATGGCAAGCGCCGACCATGCCCACAACTTGAATATGGTGCTACCGGCCATTGTTCAGCTTTTGGACCGCAACCCCGAAGTGACGTTCGAACTTTTCGGGTCCATACCTGTTCCAGAAGCTTTGATTGCCTTCGGGGCTCGAATAACCCAAGCGCCGAAGATCGACAACTACGAGGAGTTTCTGCAGCGATTCTCCGATTATGGCTGGGACATTGGCATCTGCCCTCTCACCCCGATTGCCTTCAACATGATGAAGGCAAACACGAAATGGGTGGAATACACGTCAATTGGCGCCGCCGTGGTCGCCCAGCGTGGAACCGTTTACGACGAGTGCTGCGCGGACGGCTGTGGCCTGCTTGCGGAGACCCCGGAACAATGGCTGGTCGCACTCGAAAGCTTAGTTCGAGATCCTGAGGCACGGCATCAGCAAGTCGTTCGCGCACAACAGAAATTAGTAACGCATTACTCGGTTGAGAAACTTAGGGAGCAAGTTCTGACGGTAATCGATTCCGCCCGGACTGTCAGCACACAACAAAACGCAGGGAGTAGCTCACGTGATTAGAGTTTTTATCGGATACGACTCGAAACTGCCGGTCCTGTACAACGTTGCACAGCACAGCATTCAGGTCCGCGCATCACAGCCGGTGAGCATTACGCCGATCATGCTTTCGCAACTTAAAGGGATTTACACCCGAGACGTCAATCCGTTGGCGTCCACCGAGTTTTCATTTTCACGATTCTTGGTGCCCTACCTGTCTAGCTACAGCGGGTGGTCTCTGTTCGTCGACAATGATGTGCTGATGCTCGACGACATCGCATCACTGTGGGCTTTAAGGGATGATCGCTACGCAGTGATGTGTACCAAGCATGCGCAGAAAACGGGTGAGCAAACCAAATTTTTGAATGCGCCGCAAACACCATATGAGAAGAAAAACTGGTCGAGCTGCGTGCTGTTCAATAATGCCCGCTGCAAAGCGTTGAGCTTGGACTACGTCAACTCAGCAACCGGCCTAGAGCTTCATCAGTTCAAGTGGCTTGGCGACGATGCGCTGATTGGAGATATTCCGCTGGAATGGAACGTTTTGGCGGATTGCCACACTGAAGTCGCCGCTCGCCCCTCGATGATTCACTACACCTTGGGTGGGCCGTACTTCAGGGAGTACGAAGCATGCGAGTACTCAAAGGAATGGTTCAAAGAGCGCGACGCCTTGGTGTATTGCGCCCAGCGCGGTGAATGATCTGCTGCGAACATCGACGATTTAGGAAATATTAATGGCTTTGGTACTGATCACCGGCGGCGCTGGCTTCATCGGCTCTTATGTATCGCAAGAATTGCTAGCACGCGGCCACCGGCTCCGAATCCTGGACCCGCTCAGCCCCCAGATTCATGGGTCCATGCCGCGTGGCCTCACCTGGCTCGACGATGAGCGCATCGACTTCAGACGTGGCTCCGTCACAAACGCCAGTGACGTCAAGGGCGCACTTACCGACGCCGAGGTCGTAGTCCATCTCGCTGCCGAGACGGGTACCGGCCAGTCAATGTACGAAATCGAGCGGTACAACGCCGTAAACGTGGGAGGAACGGCGCAACTGCTGGATGTGTTGACCAACGACCCAAGCCGAACCGTAAAGAGAGTTGTACTCGCGTCGAGTCGCTCCATCTATGGAGAGGGCGCCTATGTCTGCACCGCCTGCTCGCCCAGTCACCGAGTTAATCCTGACAGCCGTACTGCGGGCCAGTTGGCTGCGCATCGGTGGGAACATGTCTGCGCAGCCTGCGGCGCAGACTTGTCACCCGTGCCTACCAGTGAGTACGACCCACCCAAACCGGCGTCTGTTTACGCGGCGACAAAGTATGCACAAGAAGACCTCGTACGGATCGTATGCGGAGCCTTGAGCGTAGACCATGCAATCCTTCGCCTCCAGAATGTATACGGAGAGGGCCAGTCGCTGAACAATCCCTACACGGGCATCTTGTCAATATTCTCAACGCGCATCCGCCGAGGCCAGAACCTCCCTATTTTTGAAGACGGCCTTGAGACTCGCGACTTTGTGCACGTTCAAGACGTAGCGAAAGCGTTTGCTGCCGCCGTCGACCATGCGACCCCGATCGCACGCTCCCTCAACGTCGGCGCCGGCATCAAAACCACGGTCAAAGATATTGCCGGCGCGCTTAGCGACGCGTTCGGAGCACCCCGCGATCTCGTTACAACACACCAGTATCGCCTTGGTGACATCCGACATAACTTTGCCGATACCAGCAGTCTTGAATCGGTGCTCGGTTACCGAGCACAAATATCACTGCAACAAGGGCTCCGGCGATTTGCGGACTGGGTCAGCAGCCAGCCTCTGCCGGAAGATCGCCTTGATGCTGCGAATGCAGAGCTTAAAGCTCGCAACCTCATGGGATAGCCTCAATGGATAATCCACGCATAGTAGTAATTGGTGATAGCCACACTCGAGCACTCTTAAAGGGGTACGAAGACTTTAGGCAGCGATTTCCCTCCGCCGGGCAGATCAGCATCCACTGGCTTCAATCCGAAAAAGCCGGCTTGATCCGCGGAGACCTATCACTGACCGACGCGGAAACGATTCTTAAAAGCCTAGCGCCCAACGATCTTCTGGTACTTTCCTTTATGGGTACTCTGCACAATATATTCGGCCTACTACAGCACGAACAACCTTTTTGGGTTCTAGACGCAATTTCACCCGATGATAATAACGTTCCTGCTGGGCATTATCTTTTTCCGAGAAGCATGTTGGCGACACTGTTTGAACATCATCACACCAAAAACAAGAAAGTGCCACTGCTTCGTCACTGGACTAGAGCACGGGTATATCACTTGGCGACACCACCACCCAAAGCTGACTCGTTCGTAGAGGCGAAAACTAAAATCTATCGGGATCGTGCAGTGAGCGAAGCGGGCATCACTCCACAGCGGATTCGCGGCCGAATGTGGAGTATTGAGATGGAATGCGTCTCGCGCGTCTGCAAAACTCTCGGAATTGGGTTTGTAGCGCCGCCCAGTCCGACGATTATGTCAGACTATCTTCTTAGATCTGAATACTACGAAGACGATGCAACACATGCAAATGCGACTTATGGGGCGCTCGTACTCGAGCAGCTTTACTTACTAGCAGCAGACACCTTAATTCCCTGATAACGTTATAACTGTGTCGCTGCCCTAGAATCCACCGGACAATAAAGTACGACATGTTCCCCCCCAATCCATACAAGCTACTGCCTGACAAGGCTTTCTGGCGTCGCTCTGTGGCGAATCGCGCCAAGCACGACGTCGATCCGGTTGGGATATTTAATTTAACAATACTAGAGCAGACCAAAGTTGCCACAGCGGGCAGCTGCTTTGCTCAACATATCGCTCGGCATCTACGGAAAAGCGGGTACAACTACTACGTCGCGGAGAATGGGCACCCATTACTTTCGTCGGAAGTCAAAGAACTAAATAACTTCGGAACGTTTTCTGCTCGGTACGGCAATATTTATACTGCAAGGCAGCTAAAACAACTCGCACAACGAGCATTAGGTGTATTCAGACCAGACGAAGGTGCTTGGCGCAATGCTACGGGGCAGATACTTGATCCATTTAGGCCAACGGTGCAACCCGGTGGATTTTCATCCGAAGCAGAAATGCTTGCAGACCGAGCGCAGCATCTGAACCATGTCCGCGAAATGTTTGCGAACTTGGACGTATTTATTTTTACACTCGGCCTGACAGAGTGCTGGCGTTCCAAATCAGACGGCGCAGTATTTCCGTTATGCCCTGGCGTCGAGGGCGGCGATTTTTCGGAGGAGTCCTACGGTTTTTACAACCAAAGCGTTGATGATGTTGTAAATGACATAAATGACTTTATGTCTATGCTTAAAGCTATGAATCCAACTGCTCAGGTCGTATTAACAGTTTCGCCGGTTCCGTTGATGGCAACTGCGGAGCCAGGAAGCCACGTTCTCGATGCAACAACGTATTCAAAAGCTGTATTACGTGTCGCTGCTGAGAGCATTCGAAAAGAACGTAGTGATGTTCACTATTTCCCATCTTTCGAGATAATTACCGGTATATTTTCCCGCGGCAGTTATTTCGCTTCCGATCTGCGGACTGTAACCGAGGAAGGAGTTTCGCATGTGATGAGACTATTTATTGCACATGCGGGAGGCCGAACAGTATCTCCGAATGCCTTAGATGAGGCGATGAGTTCTGCATCTTCGACAGAGCAAATTGCAGCAGCTTTTGTGGACGTCGAATGCGATGAGATTGCACTTGATCGCCCAAGCTAGCTCACAAGCGGCGTTGAAATAACCAACCATAAATCAACATTGGCACAAGACTACAATTCTTAGAAGCTGAAGACGCAAGTACGCGCAGCTTAGAACCTCTATAGAAAAGGATGTAGCATTGAAAGCCACCATTGTAACAGCCTGCGACAATGCTTACGTCGGAAAAGCGATTTCACTTATTCGATCGGCCGAGCACTTCTCGCCAGGCCTAGACGCAATCGTTCACGTAGTCAATCCGACCAAAGCTAACTTAGCCACATTACAATGCCTACAGCAGGAACTCAGCCGAACTAAATTAGTTATATCAATTGACCCCTTTCCAAGCATTGCTTCCTGGCCGGCCGACCGACAGACAACCTACTATGCGTGCGCCAGATTTTTCGCTTTGCCGGAAATACTTGCACAGACCGAAAACACGGTAATAGTCATTGATGCGGACTCTCTTATAGTCAACCCCATCACTCCCCAGATCGCTGTCCAAACATGCGATGTTGCGATGTGGCGGAGAGATCTTGAGATCAGCGGTCACCCAGAACATATGCGGGTGTCGGCAAGTGTAATCGCATTTTTTCACACTAGCGGTTCTATAGCATTTGCAAGGCGGCTACGCGAGCGGCTTCGTGCGCGATTCGATATGCAAACAGCAGAATGGTTCGTAGATCAGGTCGAGATTGCAAGATCAATTGATGAACTCAGTGACAGTGTCAAAGTTGCAAATCTCAGAGGCGCATACAAAGACTTTGATAAGTTCAAGAAATCATCAATAATTTGGTCTGCAAAGGGCGATCGAAAAACCTTCGCAGAGCCGTTTGCAGCCTTGTCGAAAGCAATGAGCAACTCGGTTGCTGATAGAGTTTCCGCCAAGAAGACGATCGCTCGAGCGAAGCTATTACACCCATCCAACTCTGTTGCTTCATTTTTTGAAGCTCACAATTCTATTGCAGATCAACTCCCTCGATTCGGTGCATTTTATATTCCGCGCCTCGATCTGCCATGGAAAGCACATTCGAGCGCTTATGCCCCAGATGTTTCAGATCAAACTATAAAGGTACGTCTGGCGTGGAAAGAAGCACTGATTCGTCTGGCCAACGCCATTGAAAAACGTGGAATTCGTGTCGAGCTGTATGAGTTGCCTGCATGGGAAATTACCTCAGAGAGAATTAATAGCGATAGTGGCGACTTTGCAATAATTGCCCATCGCTGCAAAACAGATACTCCCGACTTGGTAGTACCTACTTGGTTTCTCATGCAAGAGTATCTTCCTTGGACGTTTAGTTTAGACCGAATGGGCTGGGGTGCTGATTCATCGTTATATCCAGTTTTCTGTGATTCTTACACCAACACCGGTGCGTTTTCATATTATCGACAGAAAATTCTAGCATCTTCATTAGAAACGAAGTTCTCGCAGCCCGCCGAGCAGCAACATGCGACTGCAAGTTTCACATACGATATTCTGATACCTCTGCAAGTACCACATGATCAGTCGATAAGATATTTTTCGTCGGTAGAACAAATTAAAGTAGTTGAACAAATTGTCGACTTTGCCAGTTTACACGGCCTTTTAGTTGCCCTAAAGCCGCATCCCGCCAATCGAAAAGCAACCAATACCTATGAACAATTCGCCGACGGGCGCAATGTTTTCTGGTGTGACAGCGACCTTCACAGCTTGATACGCCGTTCACGATCGGTTTTTACCGTCAACAGTAGCGTTGGGTTTGAATCTCTGCTTCACTTAAAACCAGTAGTGACGTTCGGCCGCACTCTTTATGATTCGGTAACGATTCACGGGACCATTGATAACCTGGATAAAGCTTGGACAAGCTGCCTAGCATTTGACAGTGATATAGCAACGCTTTCTTATAGCCGCTTTATCGATTGGTTCTGTGACGCTTACTCAATCGATTTATCGCGCTCGCTAGTCCGCGACGCAGCAATCGCTCGGCTTGTCGAACAGCTCGTTAACTCGGTTTACTAGAATTTAATATCCACTCCATTGAATGCGCTATACCTTACTATTCTGTATTGTCCGCATTTTTTAAGTAAGTTATATGGTCAGCGTCTATCGATTGTTTAATACTGTCGATCATTGAAACATCGCAAGGGATGGAGAGAAATTTGGTCAAGCCGAGGACTGTTGCCTCAAATTTTGTTGCAAACTTTTCATATGAAACTCTGTAAGTGGGGCAACGGCTTGCAGCTAGTGCATTGAAGTTGTATAGCTTCCTTTGAAGACGAATCGCTTGTTCTAGTGCGGGCTCTAGATCCACATTCATAGTAATTGAGTTGCGCGTAGCAATTGACAACGGATCACGATAAACAAATATATAAATCCATTCGGGGCCCAATGCCTCAAGCAACCGCATACCATTATCGCTGAATAACTTCGGGTCTTTCCATCCAGCGAGGATATTACTGGCAGCGCGCGCTTCAAGACGCTCAACAAGTTCGCTGATTTGACCAGACCTAATTAATCCGTTCAAAGTCTTGTCCTCAAGCGATGGAACCGGCTCGCCGTCAAACATGTAAAAACCAATATTCTTAAGCACCGATGCGACTGCTGACGTCCCACTTCGACCCAGCCCCGTTACCAATACCTTTTTTCGATTCATTAGAAATTCCGTAAACGTGAATTTTTTGTGCTCATGACTCGCTACTTTTTGCGAGAATGTATATCAAACGTTCCAGCAGAAGCTGGTTACTTATACTATGGCCGATATACTCAGCCAATAACAGCACGAAGCACGCTGAATTGATTACCGCTAGCTATTCTAGAAACAGCTGCTTCAACGCAGCCTGTTGCCAGTCGCTTGGTTAAACATCTGTCCCGCACCAGCTCCTCAATACTTGTGAACCAGTCGCGAATATGTAGCGAGCTCGCGATTAAACCGTCGAAGCGTGATCGCACAAGCGGTGCGCAAGCGCCGGCATCAGAAAAGACGCCGGCCGCCCCCAACGACGCACAATCAAGCAGCTTTACGACGGAGCGGGCTTGATTGAAGGGTGTCGGCAGCAGCGGCGCTATCGCGATATGCGCTGGGTTGTCGTAGGCGTACTGCACGTACGCATCCCACGGCATCTGAGTCTGGATCTTCACCCTTGGGTGGTTTTGAGGCAGACCGGGCAAGCTGCTGGCCACGATCAGATCTAGATGCAACTCCGGGTGGCGGTCGAGCAGTTCCGCCAGTACGGGTGCGATAAACGCGGCGTCGTCGTAGTGCGA
>Ga0256309_1000120_pt1 | contig 14082 bp, 15 predicted proteins | sample ColtaT_FD_183678 | JGI IMG/M metagenome (GOLD analysis project Ga0256309, IMG submission 183678) | Metatranscriptome of freshwater microbial communities from Columbia River, Oregon, United States - Colum_Colum_RepA_8d (Metagenome... | ecosystem: Environmental > Aquatic > Freshwater > River...
CCTCATGGAGTTGCCTCATGGATTTGCTCAGCACGTTGCCCGGTTCGTTGATGGAAGGATTCTTTCCAGCGGGTTGGGACTTGGCCAAAATTGATGCGTGCGTTGATGCGAATCCCGCCAACATCTTGGTGCGCCAGAAGTGGTGGAATCGAAAATTCGAGCCGATTGCGTGCGCGTCAGTCGCCGATTTCGACATGATGCTCGGCCACGAAATCGCCATGACCATTAAGCAGGCTCGCGACGCCAACGAAGAGGCGTTGATGATTCTCCCTGTCGGTCCGATGGGAATGTATCGATGGGCCGTCTACTTTTTGACCGAGTGGAATGTCTCTTGTACTCACGTGTTTGGCTTCAACATGGATGAGTGGTCGGACGCGGCAGGCAATACGCTTCCTCCGGAAAACAAAGGCTCGTTCCAGTACGCGATGGAGAATGCGTTCTACGGACCGCTCGGTAAGTTGACTGTGCCGAAGGGGCAACGGTACTTCGCGACCAAGAAACAATTGCCGACGTATGCCGCTCGTATCAAAGAGCTCCGAGCAGCAGGAGCGAAGTTAACGGTGGCGTTTGGCATCGGTCGGATGTGTCACATTGCGTTCTGGGAACCGCAGTTTGCGGCTGAGTTTGCCGCCGAAAACGAATGGAAAAAGCAAACGCATCGACTGGGAGCGAAGTTGCACCCGTTGACGATCGAACAAAATGCGATCACCAGCTTCAAGAGCCGCACGACTCACGTTCCAGCCTACGCCAACACGATTGGTCCAGGACTGTTTCTCGGCGCCGACAAAATCATCGGTGGAGCAGATGGCACGCTTGGTCGCGGCATGATGTGGCAGGGCCTGAGCCTGTGGATGACGTTGCGACATGCTCCGACAATGTGGATTCCGTCGACACACATGACGACGCAGTCCGGTCGATTGTTTTTCCTCCAAGAACTGGCTGGCCCGCTCGTGGCGGACTGCAATTAACGCTGATCCGTACTTGGAAATATGAGGGAGATGGACTCCGTAATCGCCCTCTATTTCCAGGCAGGCTTATGTCGCCTGCGTTACTGTGACTGGGAAGTTTTGAGTTGTCAGAGTTCTGGCAATTGCCAAGCATTATTTGATTGCGTGTTGCTTGGTTTGAAATTGTTCCCAATGGCTCCGAAACCGCGTTCCTTGACATCTTTCTGACCTCCCCTAAAACACGCTCCGGCCTGCGCGCTGCGTGGCTTAATGAAGCGAGCCGAATCGAAAGGAATCTGTTTTGAGCGGCCAACTTGCGACCTTCGTACCAGTCTTCATCTTCGTCGCCGCATTGATCGGATTCGTACTAACGAATCTGATTTTGGCACATACCGTCGGCCCCAAGAAAAACACGGCAGTCAAAGAAATGCCGTATGAATCCGGGATGGACCCCGTCGGCGACGCTCGGCAGCCGTTTGACGTGAAATTTTATCTCGTCGCGATCTTGTTTCTTGTCTTCGATGTTGAGTTGCTGTTCCTCTATCCTTGGGCGGTCAGCGCATACGTTGAGGGACAACACAATGAGTTAGGCGAGTCTGTTGTCGCTTCGCACCTTGGACATGCGAGTCCAGGTATTCCTTTAGAGTTACGCGGGACTGTGTTCGGTGTAATGCTCGTGTTCATCGCCACGCTGGCGATTGCTTACGTTTATGCGTGGCGGAAAGGTGTCTTCAAATGGCGGTAAACGGACTTCCCGAAAATGTGTTCATGACGACCGTCAACGCGGCGGCGAGCTGGTGTCGCAAGAACAGTCTCTGGCCGATGCCGTTCGCGACCGCGTGTTGCGGCATTGAGCTAATGGCGACGGCATCGTCTCGGTACGACCTAGCCCGGTTCGGGGCCGAGGTCATGCGGTTTAGTCCTCGGCAGTGCGACCTGATGATCGTGGCCGGCCGAGTTGTCATGAAAATGATGCCCGTGCTGCAACGCATCTGGCTGCAAATGCCCGAACCGAAATGGTGCATCTCGATGGGTGCCTGTGCCTGCTCCGGCGGCGTGTTCGACACGTATGCCGTCGTGCAAGGAGTCGATCGCTTCATCCCGGTGGACATGTACGTTCCCGGCTGTCCGCCTCGGCCGGAGCAGCTCATTCAGGCGATCATGGACCTTCAAAACAAAATCCAATCCACCGGCACGCTCAACGGCACCGAGTTCGGCCTGCGAACTCAAGCGATGGGCCCGACACCGTTCGACCGCGATGAAATGTGGCGCGTCGAAGACGCGGCGCTCGCGGCCAAGGCGGGCGGGTTTGGAGTGTGAATGATGTCAGTGGAATGAATATCAAATGTATTCAACACGGTAGTGAGTAAACGGAGACCGGAATGGAATGGTTGGGGACGATATTCGCGGTCCTTGTCTTGTTCTTATTGACAGCCGAGAGGATGCGTGCTCGCCACGACATTGCTCGCGTCGATCGCAAGCTTAATGCCGTTCTCAAACACCTAAACTTTAGCGTTGCGGAAGCCTTCTCGATGTCGGAACGAGTGCAAGAAGCGGCACGCGATCCGGGACGAAAGATTGAAGCGATCAAACTCTATCGTGAGGAATCAGGTGCCAGTTTATTGGAAGCAAAAGAGAACATTGAGGCGTTTATCGACTCAATCAATCAATAGGTGAAAAAGCAAATTCACCCGTCGGAATTAATTGCGAAAGCACGCTCGAAGAAATGGATGATGCAACCCCCAAGAACGACATACCCAAGTGGGTTAGCTTTTGGATCGCACCTACTCTAAGCCCAGGCTGGAGTTTTGCTGTGCTTGGAATTGCGGTAACGATCGCTTGGCTTCCGGTTGTCATCAATTGGCGTCCGTGGGGTTCATATGACGTGTGGTGGCATGCGGGCACAGGCACATTTGTCTCGCTATGGATTGTATTATCGATTTTTTGGATGTACCGAAATCGTAAGTGGCCGTCGTTCGAATCGAAGAGTTCCGCTGGTGTCGCTGAAGATTTGACGAAAGACAAAAATAAATGACAGCAGAAACGAATGCTTTCCAACACTCCGCCGTCCCACTCCTCGCCGAGCACTTTGGGGCCGACTCGCTTGTCTGGAGCCAGAACTGCGACAACTTGCGCGTGAAGGTGGGTGAGGACCGGGTCTTTGAGGTGCTCAAGTGCCTGAAGATGCTGGGTGGGTTTGACATGCTCGTCGATATCACTGGCGTCGATGAGTTGGAATACCCCGACGCGACCGATCGGTTCCGCGTGGTGTATTGCCTGCTCAACACGGCGACCGGCGAGCGTTTGATCGTGCTGACCTACGTCAACGATCCGAACCCGACGTTGCCCTCGGCCTATCCGCTCTGGAAGGGAGCCGACTGGATGGAGCGGGAAGTCTTCGACATGTTCGGCATCCGCTTCTCCGGCCACCCCGACCTCCGCCGCATCCTGATGCCCGAAGAGTTCACCGATTACCCGCTCCGCAAAGATTACCCGTTGCGCGGCCGTGGCGAACGCCACAACTTTCCGGTCATCACACGGTCGGAGAGTTAAAACGAAAACAACTGAAACACTAATCGGCGCTGATCTGCACTAATTCAGACATAGTCAGGGCTTCATTAGCGAAGATCAGCGTCGATTAGTGTTCTTAAAAATTGCATTCTTCAGGACGAACGAAAACATGCCGTTTGAAGTTTCTGATTTGATGACTGACGATGTTGATTCCGCAGATAAAGAGTATCTGTGGACGCTCAACTTTGGGCCGCAGCATCCGGCGACGCATACCACGCTGCGGCTGATCTTGACGCTCGACGGCGAGAAGGTCGTCAAGGCGGTGCCGGATATTGGGTATCTGCACTCCGGGTTCGAGAAGCTCGCGGAGGATCTGGATTACAATCAGTACGTCACCATCGTCGATCGCATGAATTACCTCTCGCCGCTGGCCAACGAGATCGCGTGGCATCATGCGGTCGAGAAGCTGCTGGGGATCGAGCTGACTCCGCGGTGCAAGTACATCCGCACGATCATCGCCGAGCTGATGCGGCTGCACGATCATTTGCTCAACACGGGAACCAGCGCGCTCGACCTGGGAGCGTTCACGGCGTTCCTGTATTTCTTTCAGCAGCGCGAGCTGATTTACGACATCTGCGAGTCCGCGTCTGGGCAGCGGTTCCATTCCAGTTACACGCGCGTTGGCGGCGTGCTGTACGACGTGACCACCGACTGGGTCAACAAGGTGCGGAGTTTTTGCAAAGGCTTCCGAGCCGTCCACGCTGAAGTCGATGGCCTGCTGACTCGCAACCGCATCTTCATCGACCGGACCAAGGGGGTCGGCGTGCTGTCGAAGGAGGACGCGATCAACTTCAGTTGCACCGGCCCGGTCGCGCGAGCCTCCGGTGTGGTCCGCGACCTCCGCAAGGATGAGCCGTATCTCGCGTACCCGGACTTCGACTTCAAAGTCATCTGCACGAACGGCGGCGACTGCTACGCGAGGTATCTCGTCCGCATGCACGAGATGCTGGAGAGCATCAAGATCATCGAGCAAGCCATCGAGAATATTCCCTCTGGCCCGATCAATGTTGATCCCGAAGGAAAGGCCGTGTTGCCGAACAAGTCGAACGTGTACCAGTCGATCGAGGGCCTGATCCACCACTTCGAGGTGATCATGCCCAACCGCGGTTTCCCGACCCCGACCGAGTCGATCTACGCCGCAACTGAATCCCCGAACGGCGAACTCGGCTTCTACATCACGGCCGACGGTACCTCGAAACCCTACCGAGCCCGCTGTCGCCCACCGTCATACATCCACTTCGCCGTCTTCCCGCACATCATTCCCGGCCTCATGCTCAGCGATGTCGTGGCGGTGCTCGGCAGTTTGAACATCATCGCGGCAGAGCTGGATCGGTAATTGTCGTCTCAGTGCTCTCAGTGCCTCTGTGTTAAAACTTATGAAACACAGAGGCATTGAGAACACTGAGTGAAATGCACGGAGCAAGATCAATGAGTTTTTTGAGTGAAGACCTCCGCCAAAAGATTATTGCGGAGCTACCAAAGTATCCGACGAAGCGAGCGGTGACGTTGCCTGCGTTGCATCATGTGCAAGACGTGCTGCGGTGCGTGCCGCTCGAAGCGATCAAGGAGATCGCCGAAATCCTAGAACTGCACCCGGCGGAAGTTCACGACACGATGAGCTTCTACGGATTCTTCCGCGACCCAGAGCACAAGCTCGGCAAGAATCGGCTGCAAGTCTGCCGCAGTCTGTCGTGCATGTTGCGTGGCGGCGAGGAAGTGCTGGCCGAACTCTGCCAGAAATATCACCTCCAACCGGGGAACACGACTCCCGACGGAAAATTCACGCTCGAATTCGCCGAATGCCTCGGAGCCTGTGAAGGTGCCCCCTGCATGTTGGTCAACGACGAATGCCATATGTGCTTGACGACGGAAACGGCCAGTGAAGTCATTGAGAAGTTAGGTTCGTAGTCCCGCCTTCAGGCGGAATCGAACGTCAATCGGATATCCAAACAACAAACAAAGGACCGCCTCAGGGCGGAACTACGAACGTGCCAACTTTTGAACCAGTTTTGTTGAGACGAGTCGGTAAGCCGAACAGTGCTTCGCTGGAAACATATCGTGCGGACGGTGGCTATCGAGCGCTTGAAAAAGCGTTGAAGATGACTCCGGCCGAAGTCACCGAGACCGTGAAATCGGCGGGACTGCGAGGCCGAGGTGGAGCAGGCTTTCCGACAGGATTGAAGTGGACATTCCTGCCGAAGGATGCGACGACGGTTTATCTCGCGGTCAACGCCGACGAGTCCGAACCGGGGACGTTCAACAACCGCATCATCATGGAGGGCGATCCGCATCAGATTATTGAGGGAATCGCGATCGCCTGCCACGCGATCAAGTGCGGCACAGCCTACATCTATTTGCGGTACGAGTTCGGCCGCAGCTATCGAGCGCTCAAGCAGGCAGTCGAGGATTGTTACAAAGCCAATCTGCTGGGGAAAAACATTCTCGGCAGCGGCAAAGACCTCGACGTGTATCTGCACCGAGGGGCGGGAGCGTACATCTGCGGCGAGGAGACCGGGCTGATCGAAAGCCTCGAAGGCAAGCGAGCCTGGCCGCGGATCAAGCCGCCGTTTCCTGCCATCGAGGGGCTGTTCCGCAAGCCGACGATCGTGAACAACATCGAGACACTCGCCTGCGTAACGCACATCCTGGATCGGGGCATCGAGTGGTTCAAGTCGATGGGCGTGCCTCCCGACCCGGCCAACCCGCGCGATGCCGGCAGCTACGGGCCGAAGCTGTATTGCGTCAGCGGCCACGTCAACAAGCCGGGCTGCTACGAACTGCCGATGGGCATCACTGCTCGCGCTCTGATCAACGACTATGCGGGTGGCGTCTGGAAAGGCCGCAAGGCGAAAGCGGTCGTCCCCGGTGGCATGAGCATGGGCTTCCTCACGGAGAAAGAACTCGACACACCGCTGGACTTCAACGGCCCCGGCAAAGTCGGCTGCCTGGGACTGGGGACGGCGGCGGTGATGGTCGTCGATGACCAGACCAACATGGTCGAGGTGCTCTACAACAGTTGCCGGTTCTACTCGCACGAAAGCTGCGGCCAATGCACTCCCTGTCGCGAGGGAACCGCCTGGATGACAAAAATCCTGGAACGCATCCTCGACGGCCGCGGCCAACTCCGCGACATCGACCTCTTGCTAGAAGTCGCCAACGGCATCGGCATCATCCCTGGCACGACAATCTGTGGCCTCAGCGACGGAGCCGCCTGGCCCGTCAAAAACGCCATCAACAAATACCGCAGCGACTTTGAAGACTGGATCAAGAGCGGCAGAAAAAGCACGCTCGTGAGTTTGAAGATGGGCAGGCACTAGGAACCGATCGGTCGACCTTCCATTGTTCGGCAGCCCGCGCAGAGAACCAATAAGGAAACGCAAGCGATAACTATTGTCAAAATTCGGTAGCTCATTTTGGCCACTCCAATGAATTGGTTTGGCGACGGAGGTCACCTTGAAAGTATTCGTTACTCAGACCTCTTAAATCGTCATCCGAGCAAAGGCTTCTACATTGAATTCAGCTCCTGAATGACTAAGCAAAACACTAATCGGAACTAATCCCAGAACTGCCTTGCCTTCATGAGCGAAGATCAGCGCAGATTAGCGTTCCCAAAAGAAACAGATCGAAATGCCCACAGTTACAGTCAACGGTAAAGAAGTTTCCATCGGCGACAGCGAGCGGCTGAACTGTATTCAGGCTGCGAAGCGGGCTGACGTTGAAGTTCCACATTATTGCTGGCATCCGGCACTGACCGTAGTGGCCAGTTGCCGTATGTGTCTCGTTGAGGTCGGCGACAAGAAGCCTGATGGCACGGTGGCGATGCAGCCAAAAGTTGTGCCTGGGTGTCAGACTCCAGTCAAAGACGGGACGGTCATCGTCACGAACTCGGCGAAGGTCAAGCAGGCGCAGGCGGCGACGCTGGAGTATTTGCTGCTGAACCACCCGCTCGATTGCCCGACGTGCGATCAAGCGGGTGAGTGTTTCCTGCAAGACTACACATACAAGTATGGCCACATGCAAAGTCGGCTTATGGAGCCGAAGACGCTGAAACCCGACAAGGACTATATCGGGGACCAAGTCACGTTGTTTACCGATCGCTGCGTGATGTGTACTCGCTGCGTTCGGTTTACTCGTGAAGTTAGCGGTACAGGAGAGTTGCAGGTCATCAACCGCGGCAGCCACGAAGAGATCGATATCTTCCCGGGAATGCCGATCAACAACAAATTGGCTGGCAATGTTGTCGATCTCTGTCCGGTCGGAGCTTTGTGCTCGAAAGACTTCCTCTACAAGCAGCGAGTGTGGTGGCTGAAGTCGGCGGATAGCGTGTGCCCTGATTGCTCGACTGGTTGCAGCATCAATATTGATCAAAACAACGAAACCGTTTTCCGCTTGAAACCACGCGAAAATTCGCAGGCTCAAGGCCACTTCATGTGTGACGACGGTCGGTTTGGCTGGAAGTACATTCACTCGGATGCGCGGCTCAAGCGACCGGAGATCGTACAGGGGGATCGTCTAACCGCCGTCGATTGGGACTCCGCGTTGAATGCGACTCGAACTGCGCTGCAAGATGCCGTGAAGTCGAATCCGAAAAACGTTGCTGCGGTACTGTCGCCATGGATGACGGTCGAAGAGGCGTATCTGCTCGCAAAGCATCTGAAGTCGCTCAGCCCTGATGTCCGCTTGGCCCTTGGCCCCGTGCGAGTTGATGGCGAGGACGACCACTATCCGAAGGACGTTCGAGGTAACGCTCAAGCGAATGTCAAATTCACGATCCGCGCCGAGAAGTGCCCGAACCGCCGAGGTGTCGAAGCGGTGCTGCAACACTTCCAAGGTTCGATCATCGCGATGGGCGATCTGCTGGTCGACGCTGCCGCAGGTCGCGTCGAATGCCTGTATCTTGTCGGTGGTGACCCGCGCGGTTGGATCACCGAAGATCAAGCTGCGTCTCTCGCGAAAGTCAAAATCGTTGTCGTACAAGACCTGCTTCCATCAGCAGCGTCCGCCCGTGCTCACATCGTTCTCGCCAGTGGTTCCTTCGCCGAACGAGACGGCACATTCGTGAATCACGCTGGCCTCGCTCAAGCGATTAAACGCTCGATCCGCTCGCCGGAGGAATCCCGGCCCGATGGCCGCATCCTGTGGGATCTGGCTGGTCGAACGGGACTGTTCAACGCCAGTGTTTTCCGGCACGAGATCGCTCAGGAGATTCCGGCTCTCGCGGCATTGGCTGGTGAGATGTGCGGCTCAGGTGTCTTGTTGAAGTAATCGAAGGCGAATGCCTTAGTCAAAGACCAGAAAGTTTTCTTGCAATGAGTTTATTACCACTATTGGCTGAAGGTGGCTCGGATGCCATTTCCAGTCTGATTTATTGGATTGCTGAAACGATCCTGTTGGGTTGGTTGGGAATTCCATTGCAGATCGGGATTCCGCTGATCCTGATCGCTGCGACAGCAGCGGGGATTCCTGGCGCATGCTCGTACGCGATTTGGCTCGAACGAAAACTGGCGGCTTGGATTCAGGACCGCGTCGGACCGAACCGAGTCGGCTGGGCGGGACTGCTGCAGCCGATCGCGGATGGAGCGAAGTTCTTGCTCAAAGAGGACATCATCCCAGCGCATGTGGATAAGTTCTTGTTCGTCATTGCGCCAACGATCTCGGTCTTCACGACGATGTTGGCGTTGTCCGTCGTGCCGCTCGGCCCGACGACGGTGGGAGATGGATTCAGCTTCATCATTGCGCCAAAGCTCGATATCGGGATCGTGTTTTTGTTCTCGGTGACGAGTCTCGCCGTGTATGGCATCATCCTCGGCGGTTGGTCGAGCAATAATAAATATAGCGCGCTTGGCGGACTTCGCTCGAGTGCTCAGGTCGTGAGCTATGAAATTCCGCTAGGGATGTCAGTACTTGGCATCGCACTGATGGCCGGGTCGCTCAATTTGGAAACAGTCGTTGACGCTCAGGCACAAGGCGGGTTGTTCGGCTGGAATATCTGGTATCAGCCGTTGGCCGGTTTGATCTTCTTTCTGGCCGCACTGGCGGAATCGAATCGTCTGCCGTTTGACTTGCCGGAATGCGAGCAAGAGTTGATCGGCGGCTACCACACCGAATACTCAGCGCTGAAATTCGGCATGTTCTTCCTCGGCGAGTACACGCACGTTTTCACGGTGAGTTTCTTGTGCTCGGTGCTGTTCCTCGGCGGTTGGCACTTCCCAGGAATTGCCGAAGCGACGAGTGTTGGGACGCTGGCGACCGTGTTTAAGATCGGAGTGCTGCTGACAAAAGTCTTCTGCGTTTTGGTACTGATCATGCTGCTGCGATGGTGCTTGCCTCGGTTCCGATTCGACCAACTCATGGGGTTGTGCTGGAAGGTGTTGATTCCGTTGTCGTTGGCCAACATGCTCTGCGTGATGATCGTTCGCGAATTTGAACTGAGTTGGTTCTGGCTGCCGGTCAGTTCGTTGTTTCTTTTCTGCATGGCGGGACTTCTCAGCTTCCGACCTGCACCGCCGCGGTCTCGCCCCGTCATTCGCGCCGAGCAGTTGATCGCCAGTCATCACTAAGTTTTCTCCGAATACCACTGAATCTAATGAACTACCGAGGCAATCCCGGTAGGGAAAATGAGAGAGTCGGTCATGCCCATTCAAGAAAAAGACGTCGCTTGGATCGAAGAACCGGAACTGAGTTTTTGGGAGCAGACGTTTCTGCCCGCCGTCGCTGGCGGATTGAAAGTCGCGATGCAGCATACAGTTGCTCAACACTCCGTCACCGAGCAATATCCTGAGCAGAAGCCCGACCTGCCGCTGCATTATCGCGGCGTACATCGTCTGAATCGTGACGAGCAAGGACGGGTCCGTTGCGTTGCGTGCATGATGTGTGCAACAGCGTGTCCTGCTCACTGCATTTCGATCGTGGCTGAAGATGCCTCGAAGGATTGGCCTGATCGTGACAAGCGACCGCAGAGCTTTGTGCTCGACGAACTTCGTTGCATCTTCTGCGGCATGTGCGAAGAGGCCTGCCCTTGTGACGCGATCGAACTGACCAGCATTTACGACCTGACTGGCCAAACTCGGGAGCAAATGACCTTCACGAAAGACAAACTGCTGAGCATTTACGACCAGACGAAGGACAACCCTCGCGATCCGGTTCGGACGCATCGAGGTCGTTTGGGATGTGCATCAGAGCTTGAGCGACAGCCATTGAGTGCGACGTCGCCGAAGCCGCCGGAATCGCCTCGAGCGAAGAAGCAGTAACCCGACAAGCCGATGGCAAAAGCTGCCGGTCGCTCAATCAATCCGACGTTCGTCAGTTTGATGGTCCCTCGTTCGTGCCTTTGGCCGATCTTAATGGGACCGCATATTCGGGCGGCATTTTCTGACGCAGCCCGAAGCTGACCTCTCAGCGCGAAACCGCAGTCTGAGTCCAAAATTACCAGTTCTGGTGAAGTCAGCAGGATTGATCACGTCGGAAGAATTCTTTTGCAGCAGGTGCAGCAATGGGTTTGTCCGCCTCGCGAACCCTCGATGACCAACGTCGCCGACGCTTGGTGATGGAATCCGATTTTGACGGTCCGGCTCGCGGTGTCGCATGGAGCACTCGCGTTGATCTTGCTGAGGCAGATGAGTCTTCGTTGCCGCCTCGATTGTCCGTCTCCTTGGCGGATTACATTCCATCGAAGATCTGGGCTTATTGGGCGTTTGGTGGAGTAGCGTGCGTTGCTCCAATCTCGATTTTGTTCGCTTTGCTCTTCGCGGAAGAGGCGGCAGCTTCTGGCTCAATGGTCGCAGACAAGGTTGTCCTTCTGAGCAACCGCCTGTTGAACATCACAGGCGCCCTTTCGTGGTGGCTTGCGGGCCAATTGAGTTGCCTTGTTTGGTGGGGTCGATCGCGGAGTCGAGTGGATTATTCCGGACGTTTTCACGCATGGGGCTGGGCCGCTGCAGGGTTTGCCGTGGCGGGGCTTCTGGCTGTTGTGGGAGCTCAGCAATTAGCTGCGGTGCTGTTGGATGTTCTTGGGGGCAATTCTGCAATTTCCTCCGGAGGAGTGACCGCGATTTGGCTGTTGCCTAGTATCGTCGTTGGGCTCGCCTTTTGGGCCACATTAGGGATTGAACTGCGTGGCTGTCTTGCGAGTCGCATTCTGCATGGCATCGCAGGAGCCTGTGGACTCACGTTTGTTGGGATCGAGCTTTGGCTGAATCGAGCTGATGTGACGATGACTTCGGAGTGTGGATCTAAGCTATCGTTGGCACTAATGCAGTGGTGCAACTTGATGACGGTTCTTCTGCAAGTGCATCATGTGGTCCATGTCTCTGCAGACCCTTCCGAAGCAACGCCGACGCTACTGTCTGTTGCATGGCAACAGGGGCCTGTGAGGCTGATAAGTTGGCTTCGCTTAAAGGCGAGACGGCAATCTAGTTTTGGTTCCGTTAGCGATACGACTAACGGGGGGGGCAGCGACACCGATCAAGTCGCGGAATTGGCTACCGGCAACGATCGCAAAAAGCGGCGAGTGCGACTTGAGGCTTCTGATGGAACTACTCAGGAAGTCCGTATTGATGAGGCTGAGCAGTTGGCGAAAGGTCCATCGCGACGAGGGCGGCAGGTCGCACGAAAGTCGTAACACTTATACTGGCGTGGGGCGTGAATTGCCGAATGACTTCGTAAAGCGGCGGCCCCAAAACCAGTCCGCCGACAACGATGGCGATTAGTGCGGTTACGATGACCGTTCCAGCAGCGGCGTCTTTTGAGCGACGCGCGAGTTCGTGATGTTCCGGCGATGCGAGATCAACGGCGAATTCAATTGCGGTGTTCGCCGATTCGGCAGCGATGACTGTGCCAATCGTGAGTGACAAGATGGCCCAATCTGTTCGTGACAACGAAAGCCAAAATCCAGCCGCGACAACGATGGCTGCAATTACCAACTGGATTTTTGCGTTGCGTCCGATCTTAATGACGTCATGAATTCCGGCGAATGCGCATCGAAAACTACGTCCCAGTGAATTCGTTTTCCATGTTGGCATCATGGGCCTTTCGGTTGAAAATCACTACTTCGAGTACATCATCACAAAGCGATCTTCGTGAGGTCGATAGAAGCCACGAATGTGTTCTCGCACAGTGAAGCCAAGTTGCTCGTAAAGGTGGACCGCCGGTTTGTTGTTGGGGTCAACGGTTAAGAGGACCGCGCTGTTTGCTTGAGCGAGCGCAGCCTTCATCAATTGCGTTCCGATGCCGATACCGCGGCAATCGGGATGCACCATGACCTTGTGTAGAAATAGCTCTCCCTGTTTTGTCGGAAATTGGACGAGTGCGCCCGCGATATCTTCCGACTCACGAAGTGGAGATGCTCCTTCGGCCAATCGCGCGACGAGTAGTGTGGCTGTGTCGCTCCAAACGCGCCAAATGTGTTCGCCGTCGGGGATGAATACATCGGGAGTGACTGGCCAAGCGCAGCGGTCGAGTGCGGCGATTTGCAAATAGTCTGTGGTCTTAGCCGGTTCGATAGTGACACTGGGCATCACGGATTCCTTACAAGTCGTTCTGGTTGCACAGAAGATATTGCGGAAGTTCGGAGTTGTGGACATGCTCCCCAACCACCGACTCTTCGGCAACTCTGACGATGGAATTCGCAGACTTTCGTTCGGACGGCATTCGTCATTTGCTGAAATGCAGGTGACTATCGATCACGGAAAGGTTGACCCATGCGGACTGGATGCCAACTCGTTCGAGTTGCTGCCCTGGTGTCGCTTGCACTTGTCGTTTTCCAGGCAACTTCCTCCGCTGAGGATCGGATGCAGCCGATGCTAAAGGCGGGCTATCTACCTGTCTCCGCCAATCGATCAATTCTGGCGAAGATGCGATTGTCGGGATTGAATGCCGCTTGGCCGAAAATCACGAACTTCAATCCGAGCGGCGCGGATCTCAATGCTCGAAACAAAATCGAACAATGGGCCGACGCTTGCGAAAAAGAAGGGCTGCAATTGTGGCCAAGTTTCAACTTCGTTGGCGGTGACAATGAACTGAAGTTCTTTCCGGATTTTCGTCGCGAAGTAACGGTCTCTGGAATCATTCATCAACACACACCCTGCCCTACTGACGAGCGATACTGGCAACGTGTCGTTCTGCCGCGCTGCTTGATGGTGGCTCAGATGTCGCGAGTTCGAAAGAACATTGCTGGGGTTGTGCTGGACATGGAAATGTATGGAGCTGATCACGCCGGGTACGGAGTTGCATGTGCGTGCGACGCATGTCGTTCAGGAGCCGGCTCTGATGATCCCGCCGCTTTGCTGAATTGGCAGCGGAGAGAAGTGACTCGTATCTGTCGCGACCTTTGTGAGAAAGTGCATCAAGTCAATCCAAAGTTTCAATTCGCCGCTACTCACATGGAGGAACCATATCCATTCTTCGAAGGGGTCGCCTTGGGATTGGGAACTCCTGAAGTGCCAGTGGTCTGTGCTGCCGAGCGAACCTACGCAGACGGATACACGCCAGAGGTCGATCAAACACAGGCAAGGTTTCGGCAATTAAATGCTCACGTTCGATATCTTGGTGGTCTATCGCTGACGCA
>Ga0256309_1000125_pt1 | contig 13963 bp, 12 predicted proteins | sample ColtaT_FD_183678 | JGI IMG/M metagenome (GOLD analysis project Ga0256309, IMG submission 183678) | Metatranscriptome of freshwater microbial communities from Columbia River, Oregon, United States - Colum_Colum_RepA_8d (Metagenome... | ecosystem: Environmental > Aquatic > Freshwater > River...
ACGTCGCGGATGCTGGGGCTGTCGGTCAGCAGCATCATCAGGCGGTCAATGCCGATGCCGCAGCCACCGGCTGGGGGCATGCCGTATTCCAGCGCGCGCACGTAGTCGGCGTCGAAGTACATGGCTTCTTCGTCGCCACCGTCCTTGGCGGCCACCTGGGCGTGGAAGCGCGCGGCCTGGTCTTCGGCGTCGTTCAGCTCGGAGAAGGCATTGCCGAACTCGCGACCGGTGATGTAGAGCTCGAAGCGCTCGGTCACCTCGGGGCGGGCGTCGTTGGCGCGAGCCAGCGGCGAGATCTCGGTGGGGTGGTCCATGATGAAGGTCGGGTTCCAGAGCTTGTCTTCCACCGTCTCTTCAAAGAACAGCACCTGCAGGCTGGCCAGGCTGCGGCTGGAGAGCTGGTTCTTCTCTTCGCTCATGCCCAGCTTCTTCAAGCGCTCGCGCAGCCAGTCGGCGCTGTCCACGTTGGCGCCGGCATCGGTGTACTTCACGATGGCGTCGCGGATGGTCAGGCGCTCAAACGGCGAGTTCACGTCCACCTCGCGGCCCTGGTAGGTGAGCACGCCGTCACCGCGCACCACCTTCACCAGGTGGCGGATGAGCTGCTCGCAGAAGTCCATGAGGTCCTGGTAGTTCCAGTAGGCCGCATAGAACTCCATCATGGTGAATTCGGGGTTGTGCCGAACGCTGATGCCTTCGTTGCGGAAGTTGCGGTTGATCTCGAACACGCGCTCGAAACCGCCCACCAGCAGGCGCTTGAGGTACAGCTCAGGCGCGATGCGCAGGAACATCTCCTGGTCCAGCGCGTTGTGGTGCGTGACGAAGGGCTTGGCGTTGGCACCACCGGGAATGGGGTGCAGCATGGGCGTTTCCACTTCCAGGAAACCGTGGTCCACCATGAAATTGCGCAAGGCCGAAATGGCCTGGCTGCGGGCCACGAAGCGGCGACGCGAGCTCTCGTCGGTGAGCAGGTCAACGTAGCGCTGGCGGTACTTGATCTCCTGGTCCTGCACGCCATGGAACTTGTCGGGCAGCGGGCGCAGGCTCTTGGTGATGAGGCGGATCGACTCCACCTGCACCGACAGCTCGCCGGTGCGGGTGCGGAACAGCGTGCCCTCGGCGGCGATGATGTCGCCCAGGTCCCAGTGCTTGAAGGCGGCGTACACCTCGTCGCCCACGCGGTCGCGGGTGACGTAGAGCTGGATGCGCCCACCCGTGGGGCCGAAGGAGGCGTCTTGCAAGGTGGCGAAGCTGGCCTTGCCCATCACGCGCTTGAGCATCATGCGGCCGGCCACGCTGGCGCGCACCGGGCTGGCTTCCAGCTCTTCGGCGGTTTTCTCGCCATGGGCGGCAAACACCTCGGCGGCGCGGTGCTCGGGCTTGTGGTCGTTGGGGAAGGCCACGCCCTCGCCGCGCTTCTGCGCCTCGCGCAAGGCCTTGAGCTTCTCGCGGCGCTCGGCGATCAACTGGTTCTCATCTTGCGCGACGGGCGCGGCCTGGTCGGGGGTTTGGGCTTGGCTCATGAATGACAAGAGGGTCGGGCACCGGATGGCGCCAAACCCTCGATTGTAGTTTTCCGCGGGACACCGGCCCGATTTCGGGGCCGGTGCGCTTTATTCACCCAGGTAGGCGGCGCGCACCTTGGGGTCGTCGAGCATGTCCTTGCCCGGCCCGGCCATGATGATCTCGCCCGAGTCCATCACGTAGGCGCGGTCGGCGATCTGCAGCGCGCGGCGGGCGTTCTGCTCCACCAGCACGATGGTCACGCCCTGGGCCGAGACGTCTCGCACCACCTCGAAGATCTTGTCCACCATGATGGGCGACAGGCCCATGGAGGGCTCATCCAGCAGCAGCACCTTGGGCTGGCTCATCAGCGCGCGGGCCATGGCCAGCATCTGCTGCTCACCACCGGACATGGTGCCGGCGAGCTGGTCCTTGCGCTCGCGCAGGCGCGGGAAGATACCGAACATGCGCTCGATGTCGGCCTCGATGCCCGCCTTGTCGCGGCGGATGTAGGCGCCCATCTGCAGGTTCTCGGTGATGGTCATGCGCGTGAACACGCCACGGCCTTCGGGCACCATGGCCAGGCCTTGCTTGACCAGGTCCCACGAGCCCTTGCCCTTGATGCTCTGACCCAGGTACTCCACATCGCCGCCCTCGAAGGGCAGCGAGCCAGTGACGGCCTTCATGGTGGTGGTCTTGCCCGCGCCGTTGGAGCCGATGAGCGAGATCAGCTCGCCCTCGCGCACTTCCATGTCGATGCCCTTGACGGCCTTGATGCCGCCGTAGGCCACCTTCAGGCCTTTGACTTTGAGAAGCGTGTTTGCCATGGGGTGTTCCATCTCAATGGCCGCCGGTGCCGAGGTAGGCCTCGATCACCTTCGGGTCTTTTTGCACTTGCGCGGGCGTGCCAGAGGCCAATTGCTTGCCGTAATCCAGCACGGTGACGCGGTCGCACAGGCCCATCACCAGCTTCACGTCGTGCTCGATGAGCAAGATGGTGCGGTTGTCGCGGCGGATGCGGTCGATCAGCTCGCGCAGCTGCACCTTCTCGGTGGCGTTCATGCCGGCCGCGGGCTCGTCCAGCGCGATGAGCTGGGGGTCGGTGGCCAGGGCGCGGGCGATTTCCAGCCGGCGCTGATCGCCGTAGCTCAGGGTGCGCGACTTGAAATCGGCGAACCTGCCGATGCCCACGTAGTCGAGCAGCTCGCGCGCGCGCTCGGTGATCTCGCGCTCTTCGCGCTTGAAACCCGGCGTGCGCAGCACCGCGCCCACCAGGCCAGAGCGCGTGCGAACGTGGCGCCCCACCATCACGTTCTCCAGCGCCGTCATTTCGGCGAAGAGGCGAATGTTCTGGAAGGTGCGCGCAATGCCCGCCTTGGCCACTTCGTGCACGGCACTGGGCGTGTAGGGCTTGCCGGCCAGCTCGAAGCTGCCGCTGTCGGGCGTGTACAGCCCGGTGAGCACGTTGAAGAAAGTGGTCTTGCCGGCGCCGTTGGGGCCGATCAGGCCATACACCTGGCCGCGCTCGATGGTGATGCCCACGTCGCTGAGGGCTTGCAGGCCGCCGAATCGCTTGGAGACGTTGGCCACTTTGAGGATGGTGTCGCTCATGCTGGGGCTCCGCTCACTTGCTCAGGGACTTGCCATGTTCGGGGGCGGGCCACAACCCCTTGGGCCGCACCAGCATCACCACCACCATGGCCAGCGCGATGAGCAACTGGCGCAGGATCTCGGGCGCCAGACGGCCGTCGGTGAGCTGGGTCAGCGGCGTGGCCACGTGGCGCAGCAATTCGGGCAGGCCCGCCAGCAGCAGGGCCCCGAGCACCACGCCCGGAATGTGACCAATGCCACCCAGCACCACCATGGCCACCACCATCACCGACTCCATCAGCGAGAACGACTCGGGCGACACGAAGCGCTGGAACGAGGCGAACAGCACGCCCGACACGCCGCCGAACGAGGCCCCCATGCCGAAGGCCAGCAGCTTGAGGTTTCGGGTGTTCAGGCCCATGGCCTTGGCCGCGATTTCGTCTTCGCGAATGGCCATCCAGGCGCGGCCGATGCGCGAGTCTTGCAGGCGATACGAGATGACCACCGACAGCATCACGAAGAACAGGAACAGGTAGTAGTACAGCGTGACCGGCTGCAGGGTGTAATCGCCAATCTCCAGGCGCTTGCCCAGGTCAAGGCCGAACACGGTGATGCTGTCGATCTGGCTGATGCCCTTGGGGCCGTTGGTGATGTTCACCGGACGGTCCATGTTGAGCATGAAGATGCGGATGATCTCGCCGAAGCCCAGCGTGATGATGGCCAGGTAGTCGCCCCGCAGCTTGAGCGTGGGCGCGCCCAGGATCATGCCCACCACACCGGCCACCACCGCCGCCACGATCATGACCAGCCAGATGTTGTAGTGCACCCCGTTGGGAAACGCTGCCTTGATGGCCGGGAAGGTGTCGGCCAGGTGCGGCGAGCCCAGCAGGGCGAACAGGTAGGCGCCTACCGCGAAGAATGCGATGTAGCCCAGGTCAAGCAGGCCGGCGTAGCCGACCACAATGTTCAGGCCCAGGGCCAGCAGCACGTACAGCAGGGCGATGTCGAGAATCCGCACCCACGAGTTGCTGCCCGTGGCCTGCAGCAGAAGGGGCAGCGCCAGCAGCGCCACCGCGGCGATCAGGAAGGTGATCAGCTTGCCCATTTTGGTGTTCATCATGGCTTGCTCCTTGTGTGTCAGGCGCGGTCGGCCACGCGTTCACCCAGCAGGCCCGAGGGGCGCAGCGTGAGCACCACGGCCAGCACGATGAAGGCAAAGATGTCGGTGTACTGGCTGCCCAGCACGCCACCAGTGAGCTTGCCCAGGTAACCCGCGCCGAGCGACTCGATCAGGCCCAGCGCCACGCCGCCCACCACCGCACCGGCCAGGTTGCCGATGCCACCCATCACCGCCGCCACGAAGGCCTTGAGGCCGGGCATGAAGCCCATGGCGTGCTGCACGGTGCCGTAGTTGGAGGCCCACATCACGCCGGCAATGGCCGCCAGCATGGCGCCGATGATGAAGGTGGCGGAGATCACCACATCGGGCTTGATGCCCATGAGGGCCGCCACGCGCGGGTTCTCGGCGGTGGCCCGCATCGCCCGCCCGAGGTTGGTGCGGTTGACCAGCCACATCAGGAAGGCCAGGGTCAGCACCGTGACGCCCAGGATGGTGATCTGCGTCACCGAGATCACCGCTCCGCCCAAGTGGATGGGCTCGGTGGGCAGCATGTTGGGATATGACTTCGGGTTCGGCTTCCAGATGATCATCGCGAAGGTCTGCAGCAGCAGCGACATGCCGATGGCGGTGATCAGGGGCGCAAGCCGGTTGGAATTGCGCAGCGGCCGGTAGGCCAGTTTCTCGATCGTGAAATTGAGAGAGGCGCAGACCACCATGGCGATGGCGGTGGCGATGATGAGGATCATCCAGCCCGGCATGCCGGGTGAGGCTTCGCGCATGACGCCGATGATGGTCCAGCTGGTGAGCGCCCCCACCATGAGCACGTCACCGTGCGCGAAGTTGATGAGGCCGATGATGCCGTACACCATCGTGTACCCCAGCGCGACCAGCGCATACATGCTGCCCAAGACCAGACCGTTGATGATCTGCTGTAGCAAAACGTCCATGAAGGTTCTCCGTGTTTTTGACCGGCCAGGGCGCGAGGGTGATGCGCCCCTTCACTAACCTAGCAAAAAACCCGCCAGTGCCATCCTGGGTAGAGCATGGCGGGCGGGTTGCGGCGGGATTGTAAACATCGGCCTTCGGAGACGACATGCGGAAAAGCCCTGAGAAACCGGCGTGGCGGACGCTGCGCCACCCGGCCGGCCGGCAAGCCGGCGGACTCAGCGGACAGCCTGGTTGCGGCGCTGGAGCTCGGCGAGCTTTTCGCCGATGCGGATCTCCAGCCCACGATCGACCGGGCGGTAAAAGCCGGGCGCGGGCATGCCCTCGGGGAGGTAGCTCTCCCCGGCGGCGAAACCGCCCTCTTCGTCGTGCGCATATCGGTAGCCCTTTCCGTAATCGAGCTCTTTCATGAGCTTGGTGGGCGCGTTGCGCAGGTGCATGGGAACCGGCCGGGTGCCGTCCTTCTTGACGAACGCCTTGGCCTCATTGAAAGCCTTGTACACGGCATTCGATTTGGCGGCAATGGCGAGATACACCACGCACTCGGCCAGGGCCAGCTCGCCTTCGGGGCTGCCCAGGCGCTCGTACACCTCGGCCGCGTCCAGTGCCAGGCGCAAGGCGCGCGGATCGGCCAGGCCGATGTCTTCGGCCGCCATGCGGATGAAGCGGCGCGCCAGGTAGCGCGGGTCGGCGCCACCGTCGAGCATGCGCACGAACCAGTACAGCGCCGCGTCGGGATCAGACCCGCGCACGCTTTTGTGAAGGGCACTGATGGTGTCGTAGAACTGCTCGCCACCCTTGTCGTAGCGACGCATGCGCTCGCCCAGCACCCGCAGCAACCAGGCATCGGTCACCTGATCGAGACGCTCTTTGGTGGCGGCCACCGCCAGCGTTTCCAGCGTGTTCAGCAGGCGGCGGGCATCGCCATCGGCGTAGGCGATCATGCGAGCCAGCGCGGCGTCTTCCATGGCGGGCACGGCGCCAATGGCCTGGGCCTTGGCCACGATCTGGCGAAGGTCGTCTTCTTGCAAGGGCTGCAGCACGTACACCGCCGCGCGCGAGAGCAAGGCCGAGTTCACCTCGAACGAGGGGTTCTCGGTGGTGGCGCCGATGAAGGTGAACAGCCCGCTTTCCACATGGGGCAGGAAGGCGTCCTGCTGGCTTTTGTTGAAGCGGTGCACCTCGTCCACGAACACGATGGTGCGCTGCGCGTGCAGCCCGTCGCGGGCGAGCTCGGCCTTCTCCACCGCTTCACGGATGTCTTTCACGCCCCCCAGCACCGCGCTGATGGTGATGAACTGGGCGTCGAACGCATCGGCCATCAGGCGCGCGATGGTGGTCTTGCCCACGCCGGGCGGACCCCACAGGATGCAGCTGTGCGGCTGGCCCGACTCAAACGCCAGGCGCAAGGCCATGCCCTCGCCCAACAGGTGCTGCTGGCCGATCACCTCGCCCAGCGTGCGCGGGCGCAGGCGCTCGGCCAGCGGGATGTGCGAGGCGGCGGTGGCCACGGCGTCAGGGGCGAATCACGTCCGCGCCGGCGGGCGGCTCGAAGCGGAAATCGCCCGCCTTCAGGCCCGGGTTGGCCTGCCATTGCGAAAAGCGCAGCACCGAGCGCTGGCCCAGGCCGTCCTCGATGTCGAGCACGGCCAACTCTTTGTCGCGCAGGCCGATGCGCACCGTGCGCAGCTGGCCCTCTTTGGCACGCGGCGTGGCCTCCACCCATTGCAGGCCCTCTTGTTCTGGCGCGGCCTTCAGCTCGAACGCCCCCTTGAGGGCCTCGATCTGCCCCGCCGCCGCGATGATGGCCGCGGGCGTGCTGCCCAGCGCGTCCTTCTGGCGGCGGGCGGTGACCTGGTTCAGGTCCACGTCGTACAGCCACAGCGTCTGGCCATCGGCCACGATGGTCTGGGGAAAGGGCTTGGTGTACTCGAAGCGGAAGCGGTCGGGCCGCACGAACTCGAAGCGGCCGCTGCTGGTCTTGCTGCGGGGCTTGGCCTCGCCCGCCCGCGTGGGCGAGGTGACCACCTGGGTGAAGCTGGCGCGGGCGCTGCCCACTTCGCGCAGGAAGGTGTCGAGGGCTTGCAGGCCATCGGCCTGGGCCGCGAGGCCACTGAGGGCCAAGGCGGCGGAGAGGAAAAATCGTTTCATGGCGCTTGGAATGCGTCGGCCGGGGAAAGGTTGCACGGCGCCGTCACTCGCCGCGCGAGGGCACGATGATGTCGCGCTGGCCGCTGCTGGTGAGGGCACTCACCAGGCCGGCGTTTTCCATGTCTTCCAGCAGGCGGGCGGCGCGGTTGTAGCCGATCTTGAGCTTGCGCTGCACATAGGAAATGCTGGCCTTGCGGTCTTTGAGCACGATCTCCACCGCCTGGTCGTAGAGCGGGTCTTTCTCGCCCGACACCTCGCCGCCACCGCCAAAGGCATCGCCGCCCTCGCCGTCGGCCGGGGCGGCATCGAGCACGCCTTCGACGTAGTTGGCTTCGCCGCCCTGCTCTTTCAGGTAGGCCACCACGCGGTGCACCTCTTCGTCGCTCACGAAGGCGCCGTGCACACGAATGGGCAGGCCCGTGCCCGATGGCATGTAGAGCATGTCGCCCATGCCCAGCAGGGCCTCGGCGCCCATCTGGTCAAGGATGGTGCGGCTGTCGATCTTGCTCGACACCTGAAAGGAGATGCGGGTGGGGATGTTGGCCTTGATCAGGCCGGTGATCACGTCCACCGAGGGGCGCTGCGTGGCCAGGATCAGGTGAATGCCCGCCGCGCGGGCCTTCTGTGCCAGGCGGGCGATGAGCTCTTCGATCTTCTTGCCCACCACCATCATCAGGTCGGCGAGCTCGTCGATCACCACCACGATGTGGGGCAGGCGCTCCAGCGGCTCGGGCTGCTCGGGCGTGAGACTGAACGGGTTGCCAATGATCTCGCCCTTGGCCACCGCCTCGTCGATCTTGGCGTTGAAGCCGGCCAGGTTGCGCACGCCCATCTTGCTCATGAGCTTGTAGCGCTTCTCCATCTCGGCCACGCACCAGTTCAGCGCATTGGCCGCGTGCTTCATATCGGTGACCACCGGCGCCAGCAGGTGCGGAATGCCCTCGTAGACGCTCATCTCCAGCATCTTCGGGTCGATCAGGAGCAGGCGCACGTCCTTGGCGTCGGCCTTGTACAGCAGCGACAGGATCATGGCGTTGATGCCCACCGACTTGCCCGAGCCCGTGGTACCGGCCACCAGGCAGTGCGGCATCTTGGCCAGGTCGGCCACCACTGGCAGGCCGCCGATGTCCTTGCCCAGGCCCATGGTCAGCATCGACTTGGCCTCGTGGTAGACCTGCGAACCCAGAATTTCGGACAGGCGAATGGTCTGGCGCTTGGCGTTGGGCAGCTCCAGCGCCATCAGGTTCTTGCCCGGAATCGTCTCGATCACGCGGATGGACACCAGCGAGAGCGAGCGCGCCAGGTCGCGGCTGAGGTTGACGATCTGCGAGCCCTTCACGCCGGTGGCGGGCTCGATTTCGTAGCGCGTGATCACCGGGCCCGGCGCCGCGGCCACCACCCGCACCTCCACACCAAAATCTTTGAGCTTCTTCTCGATCAGGCGGCTGGTCATCTCCAGCGTCTGCGGGTCCACCAGCACCTGCTGGGCCGAAGGGCTGTCCAGCAGGTCGACCTGCGGCAGCTTGCTGTCGGGCAGCTCGGTGAACAGGGGCTTCTGGCGCTCTTTCGCCACACGATCGCTCTTGGGTACCTCGACCGGCGCCGGTTCGATGAAGACCGGCTTGGGGTGGTGCTCTTCGATCTCCACCCGCTCGACCTTCACCACCTCTTCGCGCTCCTTGGCGGCCTGCTGACCGATGCGCAGGTCTTCCACCTCTTCGCGCTTTTCGCGGCGGGCTTCGAACCAGCCGTCCACCGTCTGGCCGATCACCTCGGCCCAGTGTCCCCATGAAAACTGGAACACCCGGGGCAGGCACACCACCATGATGGCCAGCATGGCCAGGGCCGCGCCCGTGAAGCCCAGCCAGCGCGAGACCCAGGGGCCCAGCAACTGGCCCAACACGCCACCGGCGGGTCCGGGCAGCGTGTGCTCAAAGCGATACAGGCGACTCCATTCCAGCACGCCGCTGGCGGCCAGCAGCGCCACCAGGGCGGCCCAGAAAATGGCGCGCCGCATCGCCGGCCGCTGCCACCAGCGAGCGCTGTCGGGTTCGCCTTCGGCCGCCTCGGCGCGAATCCAGCGCGCCAGCGTGGCCAGCCACAGACGGATGCCCACCAGGAAAGCCCACCAGACCGAGTAGCCCAGCAGGTAGTAGCTGCCATCGGCCAGGATGGCGCCCAGGCGGCCGCCCCAGTTGCCCACGGCATTCGACGCGCCCGTGGTGCTCCAGGCCGGGTCGGCCAGGGAATGGGTCAGCAGGGAAATGAGCCAGAACACCAGGGCGGCAGCCCCGAGCACCAGCGCGATCTCCTGCGCGAATCGGGAAACGCCGACCGGCGGCTGTGCAGTGCGGTCGGCGTTGAGGGTGTTGAGCGAATACGTCATGGACCTGCGGCAAACGAGGGGCTAGCTTACCCCATGGCCAAGGCCCGTCCGTCCGTCAACCCAGGGACGTCAGCCGCTCTTTGATGACGGTGCTGCCGTCTTCCGCCACCTCGATGAAGCCGCGGTCTTCCAGGTCTTTCATGACGCGGCTGACCATCTCGCGCGAGGCGCCGATCATCTTGGCCACGTCCTGGCGCGAAACGCGCTCTTTGATGCGCAGGTTGCCGTCCTTGTCGGGCTGGGCGAACTCCAGCAGGGCGCGGGCCACGCGGCCATACACGTCCATCAACGCCAGCGACTCGATCTTGCGGTCGGCGTGGCGCAATCGCTGCACCAGGCCTTTCATGACGGCGTAGGCCATGGACGAGTTTTCCGGCAGGCAGCGGGCGAACTCGTTGCGCCCCAGGATCAGCACGTCGGTCTGCACTTCGGCGCGCACCGTGGCCGAATGGGGCTGGTTGTCGATCAGGCTCATCTCGCCCACGTAATCGCCGGGGTTCATGGTGGCCAGAATCACCTCGCGGCCACGCGAATCGGTGGTGACCACCCGAGCCCGCCCGGTGAGCACGATGGACAGGCAATTGGACTTCTTGCCCTGCTCCACGATGCACTCCCCACGCTTGAAGCGCCGCTTGACCACCGCATCGGCCACCGATTCGGCCTGGGCCTGGGTCAAGGTGGAAAACAGCGGAACGCGTCGGATGAGGTCGAGATTGGACAGGATGGACATGCGTGTATTTCCCGTGGTGAATCGCGCACCCAAGGCGCTTCCCTACAATGCCTGAGCCGCTTGCCGAATCGCCTGAAAACCCCCGCCCATCGGCGAGAACCAGGCCATTTGGCTCGCCACTCTAAACCAAATACCCCCCACCCCTGAACCCGACGCCCCACATTTGGTGGGGCCCCGCACCATGAAACACGCGAAAGTCCTGATCCTGGGCTCCGGGCCTGCCGGTTACACCGCCGCGGTGTACGCCGCCCGAGCCAATCTGAACCCCCTGCTGATCACGGGCATCGCCCAGGGTGGCCAGCTCATGACCACCACCGAGGTGGACAACTGGCCCGCCGACGCCAACGGCGTGCAGGGCCCCGAGCTGATGCAGCGCTTCCAGGCCCATGCCGAGCGCTTCAACACCGAGATCGTGTTCGACCACATCCACACGGTGGAGCTGAACAAGCGCCCCTTCGTCCTCAAGGGCGACAGCGGCGAGTACAGCTGCGACTCGCTCATCATCGCCACCGGCGCCTCGGCCAAGTACCTGGGCCTGCCCTCCGAAGAGGCCTTCATGGGCAAGGGCGTGAGCGCCTGCGCCACGTGCGACGGTTTCTTCTACCGGGGCCAGGAAGTGTGCGTGGTGGGCGGCGGCAACACCGCTGTCGAGGAAGCCCTCTACCTGTCCAACATCGCCAGCAAGGTCACGCTGGTGCACCGCCGCGACACCTTCCGCGCCGAGGCCATCATGGTCGACAAGCTCATGGAGAAGGTGCGCGAGGGCAAGATCGAGCTCAAGGTGTTCAACGTGCTGGACGAGGTGCTGGGCGACGAGACTGGCGTCACCGGTATTCGCATCAAAAATGTGCAGACCGGCGCCACCGAAGACATCCACCTCAAGGGCTGCTTCATCGCCATCGGCCACAGCCCCAACACCGAAATTTTCAAGGGCCAGCTGGACATGAAGGACGGCTACCTGGTCACCCAGGGCGGCCAGAACGGCTTTGCCACCCAGACCAGCGTGCCCGGCGTGTTCGCCGCGGGCGACGTGCAAGACCACATCTACCGCCAGGCCATCACCAGCGCGGGCACGGGCTGCATGGCCGCGCTCGACGCGCAGCGCTTCCTGGAACAGCACGCGGGCTGAGGCCTTCCGCCAGGCGGCGGCCGGGCCGCGCCGCCGCTTTGGCTATAATCGCGGGCTTTGCTGAGTTTCCGGCCTGCCGGGAATCTCGCGATCTCGGGTTACCGCCACCCATCAATTGGCGAGGTGAGGCCGGGTGGCCAGGCTTGCGGAATGTGCCGCAGGCTGTCGGTGCCGGCCGTTTGTTATAGATCGGAGTGTCCTCATGGCACGCGTCTGCGACGTCACGGGCAAGAAGCCCATGGTCGGGAACAACGTTTCCCACGCCAACAACAAAACCAAGCGCCGGTTCCTGCCGAACCTGCAATACCGCCGTTTCTGGGTGGAGAGCGAGAACCGCTGGGTCCGCCTGCGCGTTTCCGGCGCCGCCCTGCGCCTGATCGACAAGAACGGCATTGACGCCGTGCTCGCAGACCTGCGCGCACGCGGCCAGGCCTGATTCCCTGAAGGAGCACGAACATGGCAACCAAAGGCGCTCGCGAGAAGATCAAGCTGGAATCCACCGCTGGAACCGGCCACTTCTACACCACCACCAAGAACAAGAAGACCACGCCCGAGAAGATGCTGATCAAGAAATTTGATCCGGTCGCTCGCAAGCACGTCGACTACAAGGAAATCAAGCTGAAGTGATTCGGCCTTGACCCACGAAAAACCCGCTGCGAACCAGCGGGTTTTTTGTTGCCTGTTGCTTGCCAGCCTGTTCCCGGCACCGACATTGCCCCTGGCCTGACCGTGCCCACCCTCGCCACACGGGCGAAAAAAAGCCGCCCGGACAGGGCGGCATTTTCGTGGGCGCTGGCCCCTGGCGGGACCGGGCGCAGGCCAGGATCAGACGTGCGCGGCGCGCAGCTTGAACGAGAACTGGCGCAGGGCCTCGATGCCGCTGTCTTCGGCCTTGCGGCACCAGGCTTGCAGGTCGGCGGCCAGTTGCTCGCGCGACGAGGTGGTGCTGGACCACAGGGCGCGCAGTTCTTCGCGCATGGCGTGCATTTTGGTGAGCACCGGCGAGGCGGCGCGCACCTGCTCGACCTGGGCGCGCGCCTCGGCGGGCACCTTGTCGTCGTCGCGGTGCAGCCAGCGGCGCGCGGTTTCCAGCACCTTGGCGTCGCTGTGCTTGGCCTTCAGCGTCTGCAGCTCGGTGGCGGCGGCGGCGCGCATTTCACGGGCGTAGCGGGCCATCACTTCGTAGCGGTTGGCGATGATCGCCTCAAGCGTTTTCTCGTCGGCCACCGGTTTCACCTCACCCAGCATGAGCTGCGGCGGAGTCTTCTTCACCGAGGCCAGGCCCACGGCCTTCATGGCGCTGATGTACACCCAGCCGATGTCGAACTCATAAGGCTTGACCGAGAACTTGGCCGAGGTGGGGTAGGTGTGGTGGTTGTTGTGCAGTTCTTCGCCGCCGATGATGATGCCCCAGGGCACCAGGTTGGTGCTGGCGTCGGTGGCCTCGAAGTTGCGGTAGCCCCAGTAGTGGCCGATGCCGTTGACGACACCCGCCGCCCACAGCGGAATCCAGGCCATCTGCACGGCCCACACGGCCAGGCCGGCGGCACCGAACAGCAGCACGTCGATGATGACCATCAGCGACACGCCCAGCGCCGAGTAGCGCGAGTACAGGTTGCGTTCGATCCAGTCGTCAGGCGTGCCGTGGCCGTAGCGGGCCATGGTTTCTTCGTTCTTCGATTCCGCGCGGTACAGCTCGGCACCTTCCCAGAACACCTTCTTGATGCCGTAGATCTGCGGGCTGTGCGGGTCTTCGGCCTGCTCGCACTTGGCGTGGTGCTTGCGGTGGATGGCCGTCCACTGCTTGGTGACCATGCCGGTGGTCATCCAGAGCCAGAAGCGGAAGAAGTGGGAAGCGATCGGGTGCAGGTCCAGGGAGCGGTGCGCCTGGTTGCGGTGCAGGAAGATGGTGACGCTGGCAATGGTGATGTGGGTCATCACCAGGGTGGCCAGGACGATTTGCCACCAGGACGCGCCGGTCAGGCCATCGCTGAGCAAGTTGACCAGACCATCGCGCGCGGCGACCAGAAAATCGGAAGCAATCATTGAGATCCTAAGAGACTGCCCAAGAGAAACGGAATACCCGAAACGGCCCCGGGCAGTGGGGCCGCCACCCCCGAATTTTAGGCGTCGAGGGGGTTTTTACCAACCCAATCGGCCCCGGGAAACGGCGGATGTGGCAGCAGTTACGGGGCCAATCGGGGAATTCAAGGCTTTTTCCGCCAGACGGCGGCAAAAAAGCCGTCCGTGCCATGGCGGTGGGGCCACAGGCGCAGCCAGCGCCCGTCGGGCCCGGCGCACAGGGTTTCCGGGGCGTTGACGCGGGCATCGGTCAGCGCCGCCTGGGCCGGCAGGGCCTCGAACTCGGGATGCGCTGCCTCGAAGGCCTCGGCCACCGCCTCGTTTTCC
>Ga0256309_1000127_pt1 | contig 13930 bp, 16 predicted proteins | sample ColtaT_FD_183678 | JGI IMG/M metagenome (GOLD analysis project Ga0256309, IMG submission 183678) | Metatranscriptome of freshwater microbial communities from Columbia River, Oregon, United States - Colum_Colum_RepA_8d (Metagenome... | ecosystem: Environmental > Aquatic > Freshwater > River...
CGTGGACCGTCAAGGTCGGCGCCACCGCGCCGCAAGCGGCCGGCGTGATCCACACCGATTTCGAAAAAGGCTTCATCCGCGCCGAAACGATCAGCTACGCCGACTACATCAGCTACAAGGGCGAGTCAGGCGCCAAGGAAGCCGGCAAATGGCGGCTTGAAGGCAAGGACTACATCGTCAAGGAAGGCGATGTGCTGCATTTCAGGTTTAACGTGTAAACCGAGCTGCACTGGCGGAGTCGGCTGCCAAGGTTTGGCCGCTCCTGAGGGCAGTGATCGGGATATTCAAGCAAGACCGTCGCTGCCTGTCCGCGGCAATGGCAGCCTTAAATGTTGGCGCGTGGGGCTCTCATCTTCGGAAGCAGATCATGCTGACCATCAAAAACCAGGACCGTAATTCCGTCCGAGGACTCGCGGACCACCACGTGGGGGAACTGGCATTTTCCGGAACTGACAACGAGGTCTTGATCGGCGGTCAGGTCACGCTCAATCAAGTCAACATTCAGTTCCTCGGAAACCACGGGCGCTTGGAGATCGAGGAACGCTGCGTGATTCGCGGCGACATCATCATTCACGCGGGCGCCACCGTGCGGATCGGTGCCAGCACGAAAATGAACAAGCGCTGCGACATCCGGGTCGCAGCGAACAACCAAGTGAACATCGGCGCCGACTGCCTGCTGGCCAACGTGAAGTTTCATGCTTTCGAATCGGTGGTGCTGATCAACACCGTTACCAAGAAACGGGTCAATCCAGTGTCGCCGATCGTCGTCGGCGATCGCGTATGGATCGCCGAGAACTGCCAGCTGGGCTGCGGTGCAGTCATTGGGCCGGGCGCCGTCATCGGCGCCAACAGCATGGTTATGGACTCCATCGCGGCCAACAGCCTCGCGGTCGGATATCCGGCAACCGCGATCAAGGCCGGCATTCGCTGGACGGAATAAGCATGCTGGTGATCAAGGGGCTGCAGAATCAAAACCGGATTGTCGGCGACTGGCCCGACCATTCGAAAGCCAAAATCAGAGTGCAGTTCGTCGGCAAAAACGCTTCACTGACCATTGGCCGCAATCTGCGCTGCCGCGACGTGATCTTCTATCTGGCCGAAGGGGCGACCGTCGTGATCGGTGACGACTGCGAATTGAGTGGTCAAATCCGCTGTACCTCCCTGTGTCGAATCACGATCGGGGACCGTACTCGAATACTGGGCAAGTCACGCATTCATGCTCATGAGCGAGTGGCGATCCAGATCGGCACCGATTGCCTGATCGAAGGACTTCGCTGCAGGACATCCGATTCGCACGGAATCTTCGATAGTGAAGGTAAGCGGCTCAACGTCGGCAGACCCATCATTATCGGCGACCGAGTCTATGTTGGCGCAGGGGTCAATCTTTACAAAGGCGTAAGCGTAGGTACTGGCAGTGCAATCTTGAGTGGGTCGCAGGTTTATAAATCCATCCCAGCGCAAAGCGCAGCGCGCGGCAGCCCGGCTCAGGTTCACGCACACCCGATTTCGTGGCACTTGCCCTGATCCACTTCAATAGCCGTCGCGAAAGCACAGCGTCCAATCCTGCTGTACCACCGACGATCGAACTTCATCACACGTTGGGGGTGTGACCGAGGGATGTAGCTTAACCAAGCATACGGATGTGCTTTCGACCTGACTGCTGATACAAGCCCGACACTCACTCCGCGTCCGGCTCGCCACCAGGCACGGGATGGCTGAAGTCCGGCTGCGTGCGCAGCAGGCCTTTGCGCAGCTGGTAGAGGTAGGTCAGCACGGCCGCGACGGCCTTGTACAGATCGCTGGGGATTTCCTGGTCCAGATCGACGCTGCGGTACAGCGCGCGCGCCAGCGGCGGCGCCGATACCAGCGGGACTTTGCTCTGGGTGGCCAGTTCGCGGATCGCTGCGGCGATCACGCCGGCACCTTTGGCGACGACGACCGGCGCGCGCATCTTGCCAGCGGTGTAGCGGATCGCCACCGCGTAATGCGTCGGGTTGGTGATGACGACGTCGGCGGTCGGAACTTTTTCCATCATGCCGGCGCGCGACATCTGGTGCTGCAGCTGACGGATGCGGGCCTTTACTTCGGGGCGGCCGTCGGATTCCTTCATTTCATCGCGCACTTCCTTCTTGGTCATGCGCAGCTCTTTGTTGTGCTTCCACCACTGGTACGGCGCGTCGACCATCGCCACGACGATCAGCGCGCCGGTCATCCAGATCACGCACCACAGGCTCAGCGACACCGCTTGGGCGATGGCTTGATTCAAATCCAGCATCGCCAGCCGCATCAACTGGTCGCGATGGCCCCAGATGTAAGCCCAGCCCACGGTGCCGATCACGGTGAATTTCAGCAGGCTCTTGCCCAGTTCGACCAAGGCGGTCGCCGATACCATGCGCGCCAAGCCTTTCAGCGGGTTGAGCCGCGACAACTGCGGCTGAAACGCTTCGGCGCTGAAGTTCCAGCCGCCAATTAAAGCCGGCGCGATCAACGCCGCCAGCAGCGCGGCGCCGAGCAGCGGCGCAATCGCCAGCATCGCGTCGAGCAAGCGCACGAACAGCGAGCCGACGACGCGAGTCGGATCTTCGAGCAGGCGCGCGTCGAAGCTCAGGCTGTCGCGCATCAGGCTCAAGCCCTGCCCCGCCAAGTGCCCTCCCATGCCGATGATGGCGATCATCGATGCGGCAACGACCAGCGCCGTCGACAGTTCGCGCGAGCGTGCAACTTGACCCTTCTTGCGTGACTCGCGTTCTCGCTTGGGTGTGGCTTTTTCGGTTTTGTCTTGCGTGCTGTCGGTCATGGCAGCGCTCCTATGCCGGCCATTTGCGCCATGAACATCCAGGCCTGCTCCAGCTGCGCGCCAAACACCAAGCGCAGGCTCGGCAGATCGATCTGCATCAACACCAGCCCCGCCGCGAGCGATAGCGGGAAGCCGACCGACAAACCGTTGAGCGTCGGCGCCGAGCGGCTCATGACGCCGAACGCGAGGTTGACCAGCAGCAGGGCCGACATCGTCGGCAGCGCCAGCGACAAACCGGCCGCGAACATCGTCACGCCGCTTTCGGCCATCGTCTGAAAGCTACGTGGCCCGAGCAGCACCGAAGCATCCGGTGCGACCTTGAAGCTGGTGGTCAGCAACTCAATCAAACGCAGATGACCGTCGAGCGCCAGGAACAACAGCGTGGCCAGCAAGCGCAGAAAGTTGCCGATCACCGGTACATCGGCGCCGCGAATCGGGTCGGCCATCCGCGCAAAACCCAGGCCCATGCTGTTGCCGATCAACTCGCCACCGAGCACGACGGCCTCGAACACCAGCTTGAGCACGAAGCCGAGCATGATGCCGAGCAGCGTTTCCTGCGCCATGCGCAGCCACCATGCTGCCGTGAATGCCGGCAACACCGGCATGTCGGGCAACAGCGGCACGACGATCATCGTCAACACCAAGGCGAACATCAGCCGCACGCGGCCTGGCGATGATTTGTCGCCGATCACCGGGGCGCTGATCAGCACGCCACCGATCCGCGCCAGCGGAAACAGCGCCGCTTGAATCCAGGCTTGCAGTTGCGCGTCGCTGATGTCCACGTTCGCCGGATCAGTGGATCAACGATGGAATGCTTTCGATCAGCCGGCGCGTGAACTCGGTCAGCAGGCGCAGCATCCACGGGCCGAGAAACACCAGCACGGCGGCCATCGCCACCACTTTCGGGATGAACGACAGCGTGGCTTCGTTGATCTGCGTCGCAGCTTGGAACATGCCGACCAGCAAGCCGATCGCCAGCGCCACCAGCAGCATCGGCGCGCCGATCAACAGCGCCAGCTGCAAGGCCTGCTGACCTTGGGTCATGACCTCTTCTGGCGTCATTTGATGAAGCTCCCGGCCAGCGACCCCATCACCAGGCTCCAGCCGTCGACGAGCACGAACAACATCAGCTTGAACGGCAGCGAGATCAGCATCGGCGACAGCATCATCATGCCCATGCTCATCAGCACGCTGGACACGATCAGGTCGATGATGATGAACGGGATGAACAACAGAAAGCCGATCTCGAAGGCCGTCGTCAGCTCGCTGGTCATGAACGCCGGAGCGAGGATCCGGAACGGCACCGCTTCGGGTGATTCGAAGCCCTGCTCCATGCCAGCGATGCGCGCAAACGTCATCAAGTCGGCTTCGCGCGTCTGCGTCAGCATGAACGTGCGCAGCGGCTTGACCCCGGCCTCCAGCGCCGGCACGAACTCCATCGTGCCGTCCAGATACGGCTTGGCCGCGGTGTCGTAGATCGCGTCCATCGTCGGCTGCATGATGAACAGCGTCAGAAACAGCGACAGGCCCAACAGAATCTGATTTGACGGCGTGTTGCCGGTACCGAGCGCCTGACGCAGCAGGCCGAGCACGACGATGATCCGCGTGAACGAGCTCATCATCAGCAGCGCTGCCGGCAGCAGCGTGATGCCCGTCATCAGGATCAGCGTCTGCACGCTCAGCGAGTACGTCTGCCCACCACCAGCGGCCGGCGTAACGTTCAGCGCCGGCAATCCCGGCGCTGCGCTGGCCGCCAGTGGCAGCAGCAGCGCCGTCGCCACGGACAAGCCACGCAGCCATGGTTGCCAAGCGCGACCGATACCGAAGCTGATCGACATCTTCACTCGGACCTTCCCAGTGCTTTCTTCAGTAGATCGCGGAAGTTCGGCGGTGTCGGCGATGACATCAGCGTCGGTTCGGCGCACGTCGTATCGGGCGCGGTATCGAATACATGCAGCGTGTTGACGCGTCCCGGTGCAACCCCGATCAGCAAATGCTGGCCGCCGGCCTCAATCCACAGCACGCGCTCGCGCTGCCCGACCGAGATGCCGCTGTGCACGCGCATCGCGCCGGCCGTTCGGGGCCGCAGGTTCTGTACGCGGCGCAGCAGCCAAGCCAGCACGAAGATCGCCGCGATGACCAGCACCAAGCTCAGCAGCGACTGCATCAGGCTTGTCGTTTCCACGAGCGACGTCCCGATCAACGCAGCTTGCGGATGCGTTCGGTCGGGCTGACGACATCGGTCAGCCGCACACCAAAGCGATCGTTGATGACGACCACTTCGCCGTGGGCAATCAAGGTTCCGTTCACGTAGACGTCGAGCGGCTCGCCTGCGGCACGCTCAAGCTCGACGACCGAGCCCGGATTGAGCTGCAACAGGTTACGAATCGGGATGCGCGCGCGGCCCACTTCCATTGACAGTGTCACCGACACATCGAGAATCACGTCGAGGCTGGCGTCGCCATCGGGGCGTGTCGCGGCCGCATCGCTGGTGAGGTTCTGGAAGCTGGCGCGCGGCAGTTCAGGCGCGCCGTTGGAAAGCGTTGTGTTCACTGGCGAGGTCCAATGGCAAGTTTCAGGGGAGCGGCGCGACGAATCACGTCGGTGACACGTACTGCGTTGCGGCCGTTGGCGATACCGAAGGTGCCGCGAAACACGGGCAGATCTTCGACGAACAAATCGACCGTCTTGGGCATGTTGATCGGGATCACGTCGCCGGCTTTCAGGTTCATCAGCTGGCGCAGGCTGATCGTGGCCGTGGCGAGCTGGCTTTCGACATCGACTTCGGTGTCCTTGATCTGCTGCTCGAGCGCCTCGGTCCAGCGCTCGTCGCGCTCGGCGCGATCGGACTGCAAACCGGCATCGAGCTGGTCGCGGATCGGCTCGATCATCGAATACGGAATCGTCACGTGCAGATGGCCGGACCCGCCTTCCAGATCGATCTTGAAGCGCGACACGACGACGATATCGGACGGGCTGACGATGTTGGCGAAGTGCGGGTTGACCTCGGACTGCTGGTATTCGAAGTCCAAGTCCAGTACCGGCGACCATGCCTCGCGCAGATCGCTGAACACCTGCTTGAGCAACAGTTGAATCACACGATTTTCAGTCGGTGTGAATTCACGACCTTCGATCTTGATCGCATTGCGGCCATCGCCGCCGAAGAAGTTGTCGACAACGGTGAACACCAGCTTGGGCTCAAAAATGAACAACGCACTGCCGCGTAGCGGCTTGATCTTGACCACGTTGAGGCTGGTCGGCACGTACAGGCTGTGCGTGTATTCGGCGAACTTCTGCATCTCGATGCCGATGACGGTCAACTCGGGCGTGCGCCGCAGCATGTTGAACAGCGAGATCCGGAACAGCCGCGCGAAACGCTCGTTGATCATCTCCAGCGTCGGCAGTCGCCCACGGACGATGCGGTCTTGCGAAGCAAAGTCGTAGTTGCGCGCCTCATCCGGCGCTGCCGGCGCTGGCGTCGTATCGACCGCGCCGGAATCGACGCCATGCAGCAGCGCGTCGATTTCGTCTTGCGACAGCAGCTCGCGAGCGCTCATTGCATCACGAAGTTCGTGAAGTAAAGGCCGGACACCTGGGGATCGCCCGTTTCTTCTTTCAGCACGCCCTGAACGGCCTCAAGCGAGCGCTTCTGCAGCATCTCCTTGCCATCCCGGCTGACGATGTCGTCGTAGCGCTGCTGCGTAAACAGCATCATCAGCGTGTTGCGGATGCGCGGCATATGCAGCTTGGCGGCTTCGACGCCGGCCGAGGTACGGGCCATCAGCTCCATGTCGACCGACAAGTAGCGCATCGTGACGTTGTCATCGAGATTGACGACGATCGCCGGGCTGATCGGCAGGTACTGTGCCGCGCCCGCCGCCGGTCCCGCGTCAGCGTGGCCCCCGCCGTGACCGCCGCCATGCTCATCCGCCTTGGCGGGGGCGCCATGCTCGCCAGCCGCAGCGGGAGCCGCGCCCGACTTCTTGGCAAAGAAGTACATGCCGCCACCGGCCGCAGCTGCCGCGACGACGGTGCACAGCAGCATCGGGATCAACATCCCTTTCTTTTTGGGTTCAGCGGCAGCGGGTGCAGGTGCAGCGGCGGTGGCCATGGCGCGTCTCCAGTGTGTGACGAGCGCTTAGTACAAGCGCTGTGCCAGCCAGTGGAGACAGGCGATGCCGGTTCGCTTCAGGATGCGGCGGCCATTGACGACAGGAATTTGACGGCAGCCCCGGGATCGCCGGAGACGCGACCCTGTCGGGAATGCGTCACCGAAGGACCGAGCGCAGGTGCTCGGTCGCAAACGACCGGATCAGGCGAACTGATCCAGCAGCCCCACGCGCTGACGCGTGATCCGCGCCGGCTCTACGCTCGGGGCGTCGGTAGGGCTCAGCTCGCCATCCGGGTTGGCGGCCGGGGCCTGCGAAGGCCGCTGCTGCGCGTCAGATGAGGACGGTTGCTGCGACAGGCCACCCGACAGCTCGAAGCTCGAGTGGGTCGCCATCACGACTTGGCTGCTCAGCAGCTCGCGCAGCTGCGGCAAGGAGCTTTCGATCGCCTGCCGCGCTTGGGGGGTCTCGACGTCGAACAGCACCTTGGCGTTGCCGTTGCTGTCGATCTGAACGCGAATCTGCAGGCTACCGAGCTCGGCCGGATGCAGGTTGATCCTGGCCTCTTGCAGGCCGCCCGCCTGCAGCTTGGCGCTGTCGGTCATCCAGACGATTTGCTCGGCAAGCGGCTCGACGATTTCGCCGGGCGCCGTCGGCAGTGAATGAGTGGGAGCAGCTGACGGGGTCGGTGCGACACCGGTCAGACTTGAAGGCGGTGCGGCGGCAGTGAGCGCCATCAGCGCATCGAGCGCAGCGCCGGCGGCGTGGTCTGAGGACAGCGCTGCAAGGTCAGCAGCCGGCGTCGCATCGGATCGCAATGCTTCTGCTGCGGCGTCGGTCGCGCGGCTGGCCGCTTCGGCGTCGACGCCAGTGGCAGCCAGTGAGCTCAGATTCGCGATCGTGTTGGACGCCGTTACCGGCGCCGTCGCGTCCGGCGGCGCGCCGCTGCTGCCGGCGCCGGCGACGGTCAGCGCCATGACCTCGACGCCCGTGGCGTCACCTGCCACGGTGGTGTCGAACGACGGCCGCACACCGTCCGGGGACTGACGCTGCGGCATCGCCAGTATCGTCTGCAGCAAGGTCGACACCAGGTCCAAGCCCATGGGCGACCCATCCTCGACGCGCTCGTCGGCGACTTCAGCTGCCTCTGACGTCGCGCTTGTATCGTCCGCCTTCACCGCGGCGCTGGACTTATCGGCAGCAGACCCGGCTGAATCCTCACCGTCCAAGTAGTCATCGAATCGAGGTTCATTGCGCGCCTCGGCGGACTTTCGTGTCGCGCGCGCCGCATCGGGCGCGCTGACCGAACCCGAGGTCGCCATCGCGACACCACCCGTGACGGCCGCCACGTTCGATGCATTCATCAGCGTGCTCGGAGCGCAGACGCGCGCAAGGCCAGTTCGTCGAGCTCGCGCTGTGCGCGGCGGTCCTGTTCGGCCTGCTCATGCGTACGAGCACGGTCGATCAGCTTGTCGTAGAGCTGTGTTTGCTGATGTGAGGCCAGCCATCGCTGACGTGTCTGCTCGACATTGCGGCGTGCCAGCTCGACGACGCGCCGCTGCTGGACGATCGCGTCAGCCAGGCGCAGCCGAAATGCTTCACGATTGCGCAGCATCTCGGCGCTGATCGCCGCCGTCGATGGCTCGCGATAACCCTCCAGCTCGCGCAACTGCGCCTCGCGCAGCGCCAGCTGCTTGCGCGCTTCGCCAAGCTCCCGTGCAACCTCGTCCTCGCGGCGTTCGGCCAGATCGTGGATCGGTTCCAGGCGTTTCTGCTCAAGCATCTGCAATATTCCGAGTGGTCAAGCGATGATGATTCAAGTCGCGAAAATTGAGGCCAGTGCTCGGCGGCTCACGTCGGCACTGGCACCTTCGGCAACGTCTTGCCGCAGGAAGGCTTCGACACGCGGCCACAGCGCCAGCGCCTCGTCGACGCGAGGGTCGGAGCCGCGCTGATACGCGCCGATCGCAATCAAGTCGCGATTGCGCTGATACGTCGATACCAGCGCACGGAAGCGTCGCGCCAGTAGCTGGTGTTCGTTGCTGACGATGCTCTGCATCACGCGCGAGATCGACGCTTCGACGTCGATCGCCGGAAACACGCCCGATTCGGCGATATGCCGCGACAGCAGGATGTGACCGTCGAGCACGCCGCGCGCGGTATCGGCAATCGGGTCCTGCGGATCATCGCCCTCGGTCAGCACCGTGTAGAACGCGGTGATCGACCCACCGCCTTTGGTGCCGTTACCCGCCCGCTCGACCATTTTCGGAATCAGCGCGAACACGCTGGGCGGATAGCCCCGCGTGGTCGGCGGCTCACCGATCGCCAAGCCGATTTCGCGCTGCGCTTGGGCAACCCGCGTCAGCGAGTCCATCAGCAGCAGCACGTTCTTGCCGCGATCGCGAAAGCTCTCGGCGATCGACGTCGCCAGCCATGCGCCGCGCAGCCGCTGCATCGGCGAGCGGTCGGCCGGCGTGGCGACGACCACGGCGCGGCGTCGACCTTCTTCGCCCAGGCTATGGTCGAGAAAGTCGCGCACTTCGCGACCACGCTCGCCGACCAGACCGACGACGATCACGTCGGCATTGGTGTATCGCGTCATCATGCCCAGCAACGTCGACTTGCCGACGCCGGTGCCGGCGAATAACCCGAGTCGTTGACCGCGGCCGACCGTCAGCAGTGCATTGATCGCACGCACGCCGGTATCGAGCACATCGCGGATCGGTTCTCGCGACAAGGGATTGATCGGCGCCTGCCCGACCGTGGCGCGGTCACAGACCAAGCGACCGATGTCGTCGAGCGGACGGCCTTCGCCGTCGAGCACGCGGCCGAGCAAGCCGTCGCCGACGGGCACGGTGGCGGTCTTCGACAGCGGCACGACACGCGCATTGGCCTGAACCCCGCGCAGATCGCCGATCGGCATCAGGTAGGTGCGGTCGCCGGAAAAGCCGACGACTTCAGCCTCAACCGCGCCGCCGTCGGCATTGAGGACGCTGACGCGGCTGCCGAGACGTACCTGGCAGCCGACGGCTTCCAGCGTCAAACCGGTGACGCGCTTGAGCAGACCTTCGACGACGACGGTTTGCGATTCGGCAACGCGGCTACGCGCGTTGCGCAGCGCGCTGCCGAGCTTGCGGTCGCGCTGCTGCTGCCAATGATTGGCGGTATTCATTCGCCCTCGCCCATCAGTGCACGCGCGACACCGGCCTGGCGCGTATCGAGCAAGGCATCGACGACGGCATTTTCGGTCACCAAGCGTACGTCGCCACGACGCAGCCCGGCATCGGGCACCAAGCGCCATGAGGTAACGTCGGGCGGCGCCGGCAGATCCTGCAGCAAGCTCGCGTCGTCGGGATGCAGATGGACGCGGACTTCGCGCGGTGGCGGCGACAGGCTGGCGACGGCGGTGCGCACGGCAGCGGCGGTCAAGCCCGGATCGAGTTGCAACTGCTCGTCGACCAAGCGACGCGCGACTTCGATCGTCAGCGCCACCAGCGTGCGCTCGACATCGCTGTCGAGATCGGCCAGCGGCTGCGCGAGATGGGCGATCAGCTGGCGCAGCCGCTGAGCTTCTTCGGCGATGGCGGCGGCGCCTTGGCGACGACCTTCGGCGCGACCTTCGGCAAGTCCGCGGGCATAGCCGTCTGCATGAGCCGCCGCTTCGATCGCTTCGATCTCGGCAGCGGTCGGCGGTGGCCGCTGGTCTTCGACATTCTGACCGAAGCTCAGCAGCGGCACTTCCCAGCGCCGCGCCGATGCACCCGCCTCGCTGAACGCCAGCGCGTCGGCCTGATTCAACGCGTCAGACAAAGTCGTCTCCCTTGCCGCCCAGCTGGATCTCGCCCGATTCGGACAGACGCCGCGCGATCAACAAGATCTCCTTCTGCGCCGCTTCCACGTCGGCAAGCCGCACCGGACCCTTGGCGGCCATGTCTTCGACCAGCATGTCGGCGGCACGCTTGGACATGTTCTTCAGCACCTTGTCCTTGACGCGGCTATCGGCACCCTTCAACGCCATCGTCAGCAAATCGCCGTTGACTTCACGCATCAGCGCCTGGATACCGCGGTCGTCGACATCGCCCAGATCGTCGAACACGAACATCAGATCCTGGATGCGCTGCGACAGATCGGTATCGATCTCGTTGATTCGGTCGAGAATGGCCGACTCGACGGTCGAATCCATCAAGTTGAGGATGTTGGCGGCGACCTTGATGCCGCCAACGCTGGACGACTTCAGGTTGGTGCCGCCGGAGAACTGCTTCTCCATGATTTCGTCGAGCTCGCGCAGCGCAGCAGGCTGGATGCCGTCGAGGCGCGCGATCCGCATCAGCACGTCGCTCTTCATGCGCTCGGGCAGCAGACTGAGCACTTCAGCGGCCTGGTCGGAATCCAGATACGCCAGCACGATGGCGACGATCTGCGGGTGTTCGTTGCGCACCAGGTCAGCGACGGCGCGCGTCTCCATCCACTTGAGCGCTTCGAGTCCCTTGCTGTTGCGGCCGAGCAGAATGCGGTCGATCAAGCTGCCGGCCTTGTCCTCACCCAACGCGCCGACGAGCACGCGCCGCACGTAGTCATCGGAGCCGACACCGATCGAGGTCTGCGTGTCGAGTTCGGTGACGAAGCGTGTCACGACGTGGTCGACGCGCTCGCGCGACACATTGGCCAGCGACGCCATCGCCTGGCCAACGCGCTGCACGTCCTTGGCACCCATGTGCTTGAGCACTTGCGCTGCCTCGCCTTCGCCCAGCGACATCAGCAGGATCGCTGCGCGCTCCGGGCCGGGAATCTTGCCGTTTTCTGCCTTGGGCTCAGCCATCTTCACTCAACCAGGTTTTGACGAGTTGCGCGACGCGCTTCGGGTCTTGCGTCACCGCCGTACGTGCTGCGCTCAAGTTGGCGTCATACGCCGACGATGGCAGTGCTGCCTGCGCCGCTGACGCCGTACCAACAGGGCCCCCGATCGACGCCGTGGTCATCGCGGCCTGCTGCTGCGTCAACGACAGCGAATCGGCCGCCAGGTGTTCGCCGCTGAGCGCCTCCTGCGTACGTTCGGCCTCGACTGCCAGCGCGCGCTGCGCGTCGTCGCGAGGACGACCGCTGATCAAGGTGCGCAGCATCGGCCGCAGCACGAAGAAGATCAGCGACAGCACGGCGATCGCGCCGGCACCCTGACGCGCGTAATCCCGCACATCGCTGCGTTGCCATAGCGGCAGTTCCGGCTGCGGCTCGACCGGCTCAACCACGAACGGCGCGTTCTGCACCGTGACGGTGTCACCACGCGCGGCGTCGAAGCCCACCGCCTGCTTGACCAAGGCTTCCACCTTGGCCAGTTCGTCGGCCGTCAGTGCCACGCTGGTCGGCTTGCCTTCGGCATCGACGCGCTGCAGGTTATCGATCAGCACGGCGATCGACAGCCGCTTGAGCCGGCCCAGTTGCTGGCGCGTGTGGCTCAGCGTGCGATCGACTTCGTAGTTGCGGGTTTCCGAGCGCGTGCTCTGCGTTGGCGTTGGCGTTGCCGGTGCGGCGCCGGCAACGGCGGCAGCGGCAGGCGCGCCGGCGTTGGCCGCCGCTGGCGCGGCCGGCGGCGGTTGATTGCTGGTTGCGCCCGGAATACCCGCTGCATCCGTCGTGCTGCCATCGCGGCGCTGGGTTTCGCTGGTCTGCTCGCTGCGGACCACCGAGTTCTGCGGGTTGTAGATTTCGCGCGCTTCTTCGGTGACCGAGAAATCGTATTCGGCTGCGACCTGTGCGCTGAGCCGATTGGCACCCACCATCGGCGCGATCAGCGACTCGATGCGCCGCACGTAGTCCGCCTCGGCGCGGCGGGTGTACTGATACTGCTCGGTGCTCTGCGCGAACTCGTCGTTGTCCTTATCGCTACCGAGCAGCCGGCCGTACTGGTCGATCACGGTCACTGCCGTCGGCGACAGATTGGGCACGCTGGAGGCGACGATGTGCTGAATCGAATCGACTTGGTTGCCTTCGAGCTGGCGTCCGGTCTTGAGCTCGACGACGACCGACGCCGAGGCCGCGCCGCGGCTGCCGCCGGTGAAGGCGCTCGGCTTGGGTACGGCCAGATGGACGCGCGCGCTCTTGACCGGCTGCAGGCTCGACACCGTTCGCGCCAGCTCCGTCTCCAGTGCGAGCTGGTAGCGTGCGTTCTCGATGAACTGCGAGACGCCAAAACCCTGATCCTGCTGGATCATCTCGAAGCCCTGCGCGCCACCCTTGGGCAGGCCCTGCGCTGCCGCTTTCAGCCGCGCTGCATGCACTTGGTCTGGCGCCACCGTCACGGCACCGCTGCCACCATCGAGTCGGAAGTCGATGTTCGCGGTGCGCAGTGCATCGGCCAGATCAGCCGAATCGGTGTCCGACAGGCCGGGATAGACCGGCACGTACAGCGGCTTCTGCGTCCAGTTGTACAGCGAAAGGCCGAGCGCCACGGCGATGGCGACGCCGGCAAACATCGCCAGCTGACGCAGCAGCGGCACATCCTTCAATCCCTGCATTTGACGCAGGCTGGCCATCGCGCCAGTGGTGGCCGCCTCAGCCATGAGCGTGTTCCCCACCAGGCGGCAGCATCGAGTGAGTGGATATCGTGGAGTTCATCGTCGTCTCGGTGGTGCGGTGGCCGCTTAGAGCGGCATGTTCATCACGTCCTGATACGCGCTGACGACACGGTTGCGGACTTCAACCATCGCGCGGAACGACACCTGGGCTTTGGCCGAGGCCACCATCACGGTCGCCAAGTCGGTATTGGGGTCACCCAGCTCGAAGGCCTGCTGCAAGCGGCCGGATTCGCTCTGCGCCGCGGCAACCTGCTTGATGCCGCTCTGGATCATCGAGCCGAAGCCTTCGGCCGGCTTGGCTGCTGCGGTACCGATCGCCTCACCGGTCAACAGCGGCGGCGTGATGCTCGGACGCACGCCGACCTGCTGATTCAGTGAACGAATTTGCGAAAGCACGCTGTTGATGTCGATGCTGCTCATCTGCGTGTAGCCCGAATTCCGGTGTAGAGCGC
>Ga0256309_1000129_pt1 | contig 13868 bp, 7 predicted proteins | sample ColtaT_FD_183678 | JGI IMG/M metagenome (GOLD analysis project Ga0256309, IMG submission 183678) | Metatranscriptome of freshwater microbial communities from Columbia River, Oregon, United States - Colum_Colum_RepA_8d (Metagenome... | ecosystem: Environmental > Aquatic > Freshwater > River...
CACAACCACGCGGGCTGGCGTGCTCTCGAGTATCTTTACGGTTGAGTAACGCGCCTGCTTGTCGGCCATTGGCTCGGCGCTCGTGGGCATGCCTTCACGCTGGTTTTCATAAAACTCATTGGTGTACCAGATGCCGTTCTCGGTAACCCAGGCAGGCACGTAGCTTGTTCCGCGCCAGAAGACGAGTCGAGTCGGATTGTTTTCAAATCGGACGATGACGTCGGCCTGGTCGCCTACCCGCCACAATCGCTCCCACTCCTCGGTATAGCGGAGGCGTGTGTAGTAGGCGCCGAAACGGCCAGCGTCTTTCGGTCCGGAAGGCAGAACGGGAGGCCCTAGTGGCGCTTGCGTCGGCGGATTTACTCCAGAGAACTGCGGCAATGCACGATCGTGAATTCGAACCTCATCAATCAGGCCGTCGAAGGAGTATGCGACATCCGCGACTACGCGCACTTCTTCGCTCAACGGTCGGGGCGTCAGGTTTCTCGCGATCCAGAGATCGGCATCAGCCGCGCTTTGAAACGGGCCCTGGATGGGGCGCGAGCCTGCGAGTGCGCCATTCCAATAGAGGCGAATCCCTGACGCAGTATCAAAGGTAGCCGCGATGTGGTTCCAGCGATAGAGCGGAAGCGCTTGGTCGGACCGGGACTCGATCCACTGGCCGCCTACGGCTACATGAAGCCCAAAGTGCCCGTTGGGATCAATAGAGAATGAATAACCCTGTTGGCGATTCTTTTCCTGGTTGACAATGGCGCACCAGGTCCAAGGATAAGTTTGGATCGCGACCCAAGCCTCAATGCTGAAAGATCCATTGAGTCGCGGGGCCTCTGCGGCTGGCCGGATCAGGTGTGTGGTTTGTCCATCGGAGCGAAGAGCTTGGCCGGAAATGCCGGGCGCAAACCGATGAAAGCCTACTATGCGGTCTGGAGCATCCACTCGCTCCCAGGACCAGGAGGCGACTTGAGCCATGAGTAGGCCCGGAAGTGCAATTGCGAGAACCAAAGCTTTCATTTCTTTTCTCCTGAGCGAAGCATCAATACGGCGGCATACAGCACAACGACGATCACCAACCAGCGCAGGCCTTCCAACGGCAGGGACTTCACTACGAACGCTGCCAGAGGAACGCCCGCCAACCCGCCCAAGGCTAACCCGAAAGCTACCGGCGGCGAGAACGCCTTCCGTTTCACGAACTGCGCACTGGCAACCGGCATGAGAAAGGCTGACGAGCCCATCATGATTGGGAACGCGGCGGCTGGATTCATGCCGAGCAAGCTCACCATGGTCATGCAAGGCGCGTAGAAACCGATACCAAGCGTACTGATGGCTCCAAAGGCCAGGTTCGCCAGTACGGCTGCGATCAACTTCCAGCCGGAAAGACCCAGTGCATCACCGCCAAGGGGGAATAGATCGAACTGTCGCATCAGCAGTGCCGCAGCAGCGAAAAGCAACGCGCCGCCTACGCCCAGTTGCACCGCACGTCGTGAGAGTCCCGCGACAGCCGCTGCGCCGAACCAACCGCCGCAGGCCGCGCCGGCGATCAGGAGTACGAGTGTGAGAGCTTCCACTTCAATTGACGTGATGTACAGAAACGCTTGCAGGACGGTGGGTAGGGTATGTCCCGCATTCAACGTTCCTGGTATCCAATGGTCCGGGACCATGCCACGGAACTTGAAGATGGCCGTGGTCGTGGCAAAAGAACCAATGCCGAGAGTGTCGAAGAAGTTGGTGAGGAATCCCGTCACGATATGACTGGGCAGAGGACGAACCCCGCGCAGCGACCCGGCGAAAATGCGCGCATAGTAAACGGTGAAGGTGGCCAGCGCCACATATATTGCGGTGATCATGGAGCTAACGGCCTGTCGACTCCCGTGCGGCCCTGCCAATTACGTCGTTTGGTGAATTCATTGCTGCGGCTTCGCGCAGCAACGAAGGCGAGGCGCCCAGCCTGGCAAGAGCACGCACGGCTTCCGCCTGCGCGAGGTAACTGTCGTCCTCGCGAAAGCGCTGCTCAAAGAAACTGACAAGCGAGGCGTTGCGTAGGCGGTTGAGTGCCTCCAGTGCCGCGACCCGCACGCCTGAGGAGCGGTCCTCAGTGGCGCGCGCGCGGAGAAACGCCATGTCGTTGCTGAGCAGGGCCTCGCGTCGGACGGCCCAAAATGAATCGCTGACGGCGGATCTGCGCAGCGCATTTGCAACTGTCGAATCCTTGGCGAGCGGCTGCAATGCGGCCGCGGCATCCATGCGCCCTATGGCGTTGTCATGAGTGAGTTGATACAGCAGTTCTTCGGTGCTCTTGGGAAAAGTGATTTCTTTGAGCAGCAGGTCGCCCTCGTCGAAGCGGACCAATAGCGGTTTTTCGGGGCAGGGGAGCGAGAAGACCTCTTCCCGCTGGCGTACCCACATCTGGTGGATACGCTTGCCTGTGGCCGTGGTGACTCCGATCGGAACGGGGAGCGCGTAGAGATCAGCCTGCTTTTGCCGGACCGTCAATTGGATGGCTCCGGCGTTCCAGGTATAGTTGACATCGAGCACGGGATGGCCGGCACGGAAAATCCACTGATCGAAAAACCAATCCATCACTTGCCCGGAGGCTTCGCGAATCGCAATCAACAAATCGTGCGTGTCGGCGGAGCCGAAAGCGTGCTTCCGCAAATAGTGGGTAATGGAACGGTGAAAGGCATCTTCGCCCATCAGTGCGCGCAGCATCCCGACCACTATGCTGCCCTTCTGATACGTGTGGCGGTCGAAGTTCTCGTTCGGCAAGTTCCACCGAGTGAGAACGATCGGCCGCTGGTATTTTTGATGCGCTTCGTTCAGGTAAGCGCGCTTTTTCGAGAGCAGATCGAGCGCTCCGCCATCTTCTCCCAACAAGTGCTTCATGTACAGGTACTCGTAATAAGTGGCAAAGCTTTCGTTCAGCCACGTATGACTCCAGTCGCGCATGGTGACGAGGTTGCCCCACCACTGGTGGGCGGCCTCATGAGCAACGAGCCAGTGGGTGGAGAAGTCTTGCTCTGCGCGCGAATCATGGATAGCGTTGTCTCCAATTACGGTTGCGTTGGTGCTTTCAGCGCCACCGCGAAAATCCGGAAGAATAATCTGGTCGTACTTGGGCCAGGGATACGCAAACCCGAATTCTTTGTTGAAGAACTCGATGATCTCGCGCGTCTTGCCGAAGCTACGTTCGGCGTCGGCTGCGTCCTTGGCGTAAACCCAATAAGAGATCGGCAAAGATCCCTTCGTGTCTTTCACCTGCACGTAAGGTCCGGCGATGAAGGCATAGAGATAAGTGGAATGAGGTTGATTCTGTGCCCAGTGATAGGTCTTCTCTCGTTTGGCCCGATTCTCATTGACGGAGCGCAAAACGCCGTTGGCGATGACCTGGTAGCTTGCATCGACAGTCGCGATGATTTCATGCGTGGCTTTATCATTCGGATGGTCGTAGCAAGGGAACCAGTGTCGCGCCCCTTCCGGGAAGGAGAGCGTGTGGATCAATCGTGGGTGTGAAGGGGTCTCAGCCTTGAATGAGAGCCCGAGTCCGTAACCTTGCGGCATCCCGTACCGCGTGGGATCGATTGCAATTTGTTCGCCGCGGTAGGACACGTTGACCGTGAGTTCTTCGTGATAACGGTAGGAGCGGCCGAGCGAAATGGTGAGTTTGCCTGGCGTCTGCTCAAAGCGCAGAGCTCCGGCGGATGTGACGCGAAATGTTTCCGCGTCCAGCACCAGGGTGTCGAAGCCGTCGCGGAGGGGCCGAAGGCGAATGGCGGCTTCCCCTTGGAAGGATCTTGCCGCCTCATCGAAGCGCAACTGAATGCGGTAGTGCTGCACGTCAAAGTCGTGGCTGCGCTCCGCTCGAATGGGACGCGCAGTCAGATCTTCCTGGGCCGATAACTGTGTTGCGGCCAGCGCGATTGTCAAAACTAAGAAGCGTAAGATCATGGTTTGGTGGGAGCCCGGAGTTGGAGGATTCCTGGCTCGGTCATCAGTTTCTCGATCTCTTCAGGCTTTCCGGGAAGGAAAGCCGTGAAATTCTCAACCCCTGTTTCGGTGACCACCACCACATCCTCCATCCGGACATAGAGATTTTCTTCGGGAATCCAGAGCATGGGATCGACGGCAAAAACGATTCCAGGTACGAAAGGCTTGCGTCGGTAATCGCCGACATCGTGAACGGTCATGCCTACGGTGTGCTGGAGGTGGCCGGCGAAATTGAGCGCGTTTTCCGCCGCTTTGCGGTAGGTCTCTTTGCTGAAAGTCAGCGTCTTCAGATAGGCCGACATTTCCTCGCGGGCGCCGGCCAGCACCGCTTGCGGGGTGACTCCTGGCTTGATTCGTTTCATAAACGCTTCGCGATACGCATAGATGAAGTTGCACAGCGCACGCTGGTCAGGGTTGAACTTGCCATTCACCGGCCAGTGACGCGTGATGTCGCTCGCGTAGTAGCGGTAGTCGGGTGCGTAGTCCATCAGCACGATTTCGCCGTCCTTAAGCACGTTCGAGTTTCGATGGTAATGGCCATGCCACGCATTGGTGCCGCCGCCGACAATGGCCGGGTAGGCGGCATATCTGGATCCGTTGAGTTGGAACACATAGCGTGAGACGGCGTCGAGCTGATACTCGAATACGCCCGGCCGCGTGCTGCGGATTGCCTCCAGCATGGCCAGACCGGCGATTTGTGACGCCCTGCGAATGAGCGAGATCTCGCGCGGGCTCTTGATGAAACGGATCGGGTCGAGAATGGGCGTCAGGTCCTTGAGTTCGAATGTGGGAAAGCGCTCTCGAAGCAAAGTCAGCAATCGGCCAATGCGCGAAGGCCGTCCATCCCAGGGGTCAGTCGCTGCTTCCGCAATCTGACGGAGCATTTCGTCGCGGCTACCGTCGGCTCCTTCCTGCGGGCTAAAAGGCACGTAGAGTGCAGGCACAGGATGATGAACCTGCATTGGCGCAAGATGCCGGGCAAGCATTTCGACGCCGTACACATCATCGACGCCCGTGCGCTCTTTCACGACCCCCACATCTTCTGCGGCCACGATGGTGCCAACCTGGCGTTCCCAGGCCGGATTCCGGTGCTGCAGGTATACCGTGGTCTTTCGGCTCCGGCCATCGAGCAGCAAATAGGCACTTGGTGATTCGATCCCGGTTAGATAGTAAAAGTCGTTCGACTGCCGGAAAATCTGTGGCGAGTCTATGGCGGAAGCGCCAGGAATAATGGCGATGCCGGTGCGGCCGATGGCGTCGAAGACCTTTGCTCGCCGCTCGCTAAATTCCGATGCGGGGAAATCCGTTTGTTCGACGCCGTGAGGTTGGGCGGCCACTATTGCCGCTGAGAGGACAATCCAAAGGAGGTGTTTCATGATTCGTAGGTCGGCTTTCCAAGAATTTCCATACGTGGTGTGAATCCGAGACCAGGACGCAGCGGTGCGGCGAGTCGCCCGCCATCGCGCTGCGGCGCACCCTCGGCAATGCTGATTGTGACATAGCTGTTGAAGTCGGTAGACGAGAACAAGAGACGTGGTGGCGTGCTGTGGGCGAGGTGTGCGATTGCAGCGGTGACGATATCGCCACCCCATGTATCCTCGATGGTCATCGCGATCCCAAGTGAAACGCAGAGGTCGCGAATCTGGCGCGCTTTGGTCAAGCCTCCGACCTTGGAGATCTTGAGATTGATGACGTCCATGGCACGATCCTGGTAGCCGCGCAACACCGCGCCGATGTCGTCGATCACCTCGTCGAGTACAAATGGCCGGTCGGTATGTTCGCGGACCGCTAGACATTCCTCGTAGCGCATGCAGGGCTGTTCAATGTAGACATCGACGTTGCGCACCGCGTCAGCAACGCGGACCGCCTCATGCTGGTTCCATCCCGTGTTGGCGTCGGCGACCAGGACATCGCCACGCTGCAATTCGGCGGAGGCAAGCCGGATACGCTCAATATCCACATCCGGATCGCCTCCCACCTTCAATTGGAATTTCCGGTAGCCTTCACTGCGATAGCGCCCGACCATGCGCGCCATCTGTTCGGGGTCTTCCTGCGAGATAGCCCGGTAGAGGGCAAAACTTTCACCAAAGCGCCCACCGAGCAGTGACACCACGGGCTGCCCGCAGGCCTTGCCCAGGATGTCCCAACAGGCGACATCGATCGCGGATTTGACGTAGGGATGGCCTCGCATCGCGCTATCCATCGCTTGGTTGATCAAGGAAAGTTGCATCGGATCAAGGCCGATCAGTTGCGGCGCCAGTTCGGCAATCCCGGTTCGCGCTCCTGCCGCGTAGGCCGGCAGATAGGCCGCCCCTAGCGGGCAAATCTCACCATATCCGGTGATTCCTGCATCGGTATGAATCTCAACCACGGTCGAGTCGAAGACATCGACGGAGTTTCCTCCGGACCATTTGTAGCTGCCTTCGTGAAGCGGCAAATCAACTTGATAGCACTTGATTTGGGTTATGACCATTCAGTTCTCCGAGAATTCGAGTAAAGCATAAACAGCAGGCGGCCCTTGTTTCGTCTAGTCAGAACAGGAACTTCAGGGCGAATTGGATCTGGCGTTGCGCCCGCTGGAATGTCTGCTCACTGCCCGCGCTGGTAACTGTGCCAAAGGTCGGCGATCCAATCGTCGCTACGGGATTGTTGAATTGCGGAGTATTGGACAAGTTAAAGAACTCGGCGCGGAACTGCAACTGCTTGCCCTCCCCAACTGGAAAGTGCTTAAAGACTGAGAAGTCGAGTTGTTTGGTTCCGGGCCCTACCAGCACACTTCTACCACCGTTTCCCCAGAGGCGGAATCCTGGATTCGCAAAAGCGCTCGTGTCGAACCACCGTGCGATGGTGCGCTCGCCGCTCGGCAGATTGCCATCGCGCAACCGGTCGGCTCTTACGCCTTCGCCGATGTTGAGGGTATTGGCCGCCGCAGCTACGTCGAAGTAGAACCCGGTGTAAAGCGCGAGACCGCCGTTGATACTCCAACCACCGAGCACTGTGTTGCCGATTGGATTGAGGCTGGTGAGGAAGGCCTTGTCCTTGCCGAATGGTAGATCGTAGCCGAAGGTGAGGCGCACCTGATGGCGGATGTCGAATTGGGAGTTGCCGCGATTGAGCGCAAGATTGTTGATAGGCGTGCCGAAGAAGGTGTTTCCGTCAGGATCGACTTCATCAATCGAGTGGCTCCACGTATAGGCGAATTGATAATGCATTCCGCTGCTGAAGCGCTTGGTGGCGAGTGCTTGAAGCGAGTGGTACGCGGAGTTCCCTCTTGTGGTCTGCATGCGAACCGTGGCGTTCCTTGGGTAGCGGCGGCGAGCATCGACTGGCCCGTCCCCTGGAACAGGTTGGTTGATGTTGATGCTCTGGAGCAGATGCGTTCCCTTGGTGCCGACATAGGCCACCGTCAATTGTTGTTGGCCCGGTAACTGGTGCTGAATTGCCAAGTTCCATTGGTTGACTGAAGGCAGGCCGAAATTCTGATCAATACCCGTGTAGTTTTGACCAGGAGCATTGGGATTTATTGTGCGCAGCGGACCGTCGCTTAAGGAGCGAGCACCTGCAAAATTTGCCTGATCGTTCGTTACCAGGTTATTCAAAAAGTAAGGTGGATTGGTGGCAAGCCCACGGTCCAGCGCGAAGGGCTTCATGGCAAAATACATGCCCCACGCGCTCCGGAGTACGGTGCGGGGAGATATTTGATAAGCCAGTCCAAATCGCGGGCCGAAGTTGTTGCGGTCGCTTTGGATACCGCTGCGATTCGGAAACTTGCCGCTACCCACCGGAACGACTGTACCGGTTTCGAGGTCAAACTGAGTTTGACGGTCGTTGACTTCCTCATAGGGATAACCGGTCGAGATGTCATAGCGCAGGCCCAGATTGATGGTGAGTTTGCGCGTTACTTTCCAATCGTCTTGAATATAGATGTCCCAGTCCGTGCGGCGCAGACCGCGAGTGCCGTCGATGCCGTTCACGAGAATGGTTTGTGGCTTACCGAGCAGCAGGTCAGCCGGTCCGAAACCCGTCGTGGCAGCCTGTATCGGGTTATTGGTGTAATTCGTAGTGAAGTTGAAAATGCCGCGCGGAGCTTGCGCCTGAAAGATGTTGGTTTGCCGGCGGACCACATCGAATCCGATCTTTAGGCTGTGATTTCCCCGCGTCATGTCGAGGTTATCGCTGACCTCGTAGTTGTTCATGGCGATGATGGCCGGATTGAAAGTCTGATCACCCATTACCGGATACCCTGCTACCTGTATTAGCGGCAGGCCTGCTGTCAATGGACTCACATTGACATTTGGGATCCCAAATTCCTGGGCGAGGTTGCGGTCACCATTCATGGAGATACTACGCAGATTTTGACGTGAGATCCCGATGCGGGCTTGATTAACGGTCTGGGGATTGATGATGCGCGTATAGCTGGCCACTACCTGAATTGCCGGTGCTTGAGTGTTGAGGTACGGGGTTGCCACTGGTCCCAATAGGTTCACTGGCCGGATAAAGTCGGCGTTGCCCTGTGTGTAGCGCAGGAATCCGCGCGAGCCGGCCCCCAACTCTCGATCAATCTTCGCGGTTCCCTGGTTCGTACTCACGGTTGATCGGTCCCCCGTGAGTAGATTGGCGGCCAGCCCCGCTTGGTTTGGTGTCGGATAGTAGTTGAGCAAATTCCTTCCCGGCACGCTGAAGCGGTTCGCTGGAATAACGTTGTTCGCGAATGGGTCGCGAATGAGTCCTGCGCCGTTTGGATTGGCGCGTGTTGTGAGCGGATCGTAGATCCTTGTCCCGCGAGCGGCGATCAATTCGCTGAAATCCCCTGTGCGCATCAGGGGAGTCGGAACCGTGGCTAGCGAGGTAACTCCTTGGGTGGCACGTTGGCCTTCGTAGGAGATAAAGAAAAACGTACGAGCCTCCTTTCCGCCTATGGGGCCGCCCAACGTGCCGCCGAACTGATTCTTTCGCAGTGGTGATTTCGAGGCCGCGAAGAAGTTTCGGGCGTCAAGCTTGTCATTACGCAGGAATTCGAAGAGTACGCCGTGGAACTGATTGGAGCCCGACTTATATGCGACATTCACGGTCGCTCCGGGGCGGCCAAATCGGGCGTCCGGCACGGATGTGGCGACGCGGTATTGCTCGATCGCTTCGATTTCCGGAAAGACCATCACGCCATATCCCTGGTGGTTTTCGTTGTTCTGAATCCCGTCAACCAGAAAGTTGTTGTCTTGAAAGTCGACACCGTTGACCGCGTTAGTGGTGCTGCCACGAACATTCGAGATCGCAAGGTTCGCGCGCTGAGCGTGGGCCGGTACGACTCCCGGGCTGTAACGAATGATCTCCGAGAAGAGCCGCCCGTTGTTAGGCAGTTCACGGATCTCGCGATCCGACCGCAGCATACTGAGCGTTGAATCTTCAGTTTGCAAAACCGGCCCGACCGCTTCTACTGTCACGGACTCATTGAGGGATCCGACGACCAGTGAGAAGTCGATCGCCAATCGCTCGGAAAGGTTGAGCGTGAGTTGGCGCGCCTGCGGCTGGAAGCCCGTGAGTTCCACGTCGATTCGGTAGGGTCCCGTGGGCAGTGCTGGCGACACGTAAAGTCCAGCAGTGTTGGTCGCGAGTTCGAGGCTGTAGTTGCTGGCAAGGTTCTTCAGTTTCACGCGTACGTTTGGCACGGCAGCCCCGCTATTGTCATAGACATGGCCACTAATCACCCCAGTGTCCACCTGAGCCAGAAGTGCCAGAGAAAAGACAGCTAATAGCGCTGTCGTTGTGAGTATTTGCCGAATGGTTTGATGCATGGTCCCGTTCCTTCCTTTTTTCCCTTCCAGCCACAGTCGTTCCAGCAGCCCTAAATTGGCGCCGCCGGATTTTGATTCCACGCCTTGAGCCGAGCAGAGAGGCGCCGGACCACGTCCGGGTTTTCTGCGGCCAAATTATCCACTTCGAGAGAATTCTTTACGATGTTGTAAAGTTCGACATGTCCGTCGTTTGGATTGAGCATCAATTTCCATTTGCCATCGCGGATGATCAGTTTGGGACTACGGTTGATCGGATTGCCGACGGTGTCTTCCCGTATGTCCCAAAACAGAGGACGGCGTCTTGTTACTGCACTACCCTTGAGGGCTGGCTCTAGACTCTCCCCGTCAATCTCCGCATCGGGCGGAACCTGAGCCCCAGCCAGCGAGGCCAGTGTTGGCAGAAAATCCACCGCGCCGAAAATCGTCGAATCATCGACACGGCCGGCTGGCATGGCTTGAGGCCAGCGAACCACTAGCGGAACGCGAATGCCCCCTTCATAGCCGGAGCGCTTCCGCCCCCGGAACGGTCCTGGATCGCCAACACCGTGCTCTTCTGCGTTATCGATCAGGATGTCTTCCGGGCCATTGTCGCTACTGAACAAAAGAATGGTGTTCTGCGCTAGTCCGAGCTCATCCAGTCGCTGTACCAGCCTTCCAATTTGCCTGTCAATGTCGGTGACAGAGCCGTAGTAGATCCGGAACGGGGAACCTTGCTTCTTGTACGGTTCCATCTGCTGCGGTGTCGGAGTCAGCTTGGCGTGCGGGTCGAAGAACCACGAGTTGATGAAAAACGGGCCCTTGCTTTTCTCGACGAAGCGGATCGTTTCATCGATGATCAGTTCATTGGAACGGGCCTTCCACTCCGGCCAGCGCGGACCAGGACGAGCGCCCTCCCATACGTTCCAACCCTTCGTGCCTGCTGGCATTCGTTGCAGGCCATCGCCGTCGTCCACCACAACGCGGTGCTCCTGAAATCCGTACTGGTCAGGGCGAGGGGACTCTGGATCGTCCGAAGAACAAAGATGCCACTTGCCGAAGTGAGCGGTCGCGTACCCGGTATCGCGCAGTAAGCGCGGCAATAAGGGCTGCTCCGGATTGAGCCAGAGCGGCATTCCGCGTTGCAGATTGCTTTGCCTTTCTCTGAAGTGCCGCACGACGCCGTGTCGCGGCGTAAAGCGACCCGTCATAAAGCTGGCCCGGCTCGGAGAGCAGACGGCGGCCGCGGCATAGAACTGATTAAAGCGGGTTCCCTCACGCGCCAACTTGTCCAGCGTTGGCGTCTGTATGCGGCGATTTCCGTAGCAGCCGAGATCTCCCCAACCGAGATCGTCTGTCAGCAGAAAGATGATGTTTGGCCGCTGCCTCCCGGTTGATTGGGCGGAAGTGGCTCTCAGCGCAGCAGTACTTGCAAGAAAGTTTCGACGAGTCATACGTAGTTCCAGTCCTTGTCTCTCACCGGCGTGAGTATCTGTTGCACAGCCTCAATCAGGGACACCTCGAGAGGCTCCTCGCTCCACTCAATATTGCGAATGACCATCTTCGCATCAGCAGCACTGAACAGCGTGGTTGGGACCTCCGCATGGCTGCTCGCAAACTGTAGCGCCAGGCGACTTAGCGAGATGCCTTGTGCTCGGCAGAAATCCGCCGCTTTACGAAATACGGCTCTGTCTTCGTGCGAGGCAGGATGCCAATCGGCTGATCCCTGCTCCGTGAGGAGCGCAGATGCAAAGGGAGAACCGTTGACGATTCCGATCTGCTTCTCCCGGGCCTGCGGAAGAAGACCCAACAGCCGCGTGTCGTGCAGGCAGTAGTGATTGTGGACGAGTGCGGCATCGATTTCGACCGAGCTGAATATCCGCTCCCACAAGTCAATGGGGTAGATTCCGAAGCCGACCGCACCCACACGACCTTCTCGCTTCAGTTCGCAGACGGCGTCGTAACCCTCGCCTAGGGCCCACTCCGTATGCTTTCTCCCCTGGTATTCGATGTCGTGTAAGTGGAGAATATCGAAGTAATCCGTGCCCAATCGCAATGAGCTCGCCTCAACCGAGGCACGAATCCCCTCGCGGGAATAATCGAGCCTGTCATTTCCGTAGGAACCGGAGCAAGAGTACTTGCCGACCTTTGTTGAGAGGAAGTAGCGACTCCGCGGGATTCCCTGCAACGCCTTACCGAGGTTGGCCTCGGCCAGCGTGCCACCGTATGCCGGTGCGACGTCGAAGTAGTTGATCCCACAATCCAGTGCCGCATGTACGGACCTTATGGCATGAGTTTCGTCTACCGGTCCGTAGACTCCACCGAGTGCCGACGCACCGAAACTGAGACTGGAAACCTTTAAACCGGTTTTGCCCAACACGTTATAGTTCACTGCTTTTTACTCTTTGCGGCCATTGAATTTCTTAACGCATCACCCAATACAAAATGCTTACTGTCACGAATAGTGCGAGTGCTACTGCCCGCGGATCGCTTGCGCTCGTAATACGCCCACGCAGAAACGCGAACGGATGATCCCAACAGAGCTCTTGCAGGATCCGGGGGGACATGGCTGGCGTATTCAAACTAGTTACGACGTAGATTCCGATGCACACGACTGCCAATAGAGGACCCACGAGCATGAACGGAATACCCAATCCCTGCGCCGGATCTGTAACAAGCCCGGAGAAGCCAGTGCTGGCAGCCCCGCCGAGGATCCATCGTCCTGTGGACGGCAGGTCGGCAATGAAATAGACACACCCCATAAGCGTTCCAGCGTAGAGGGTCGCCATGGCGGCCTGGGCCGTACCACGTCTCCAGAGGAGCCCCAGGAGAAACACCGTAGTAACTGCGGGAGCGAAGGTCATCGGGATCTTGTTGATCGCCTCGAAGATGGTGCCGAACTGATCGCCCTGCGTGGACCACAACATCGCAAGCAGCATGATGACGCCAGTTGTAATGCGTCCGATCATGACCACACGAGAATCAGGCATGCCCGGCGCACGGCGCTTGACGATATCCATCGAGATTAGCGTTGCGCAACTGTTCAGCGCTGCTGCCATACAACTCATCAATGCCGAAGCCATGCATGCGGCCAACAGGCCCTTGAGTCCTGTTGGGACAAGGAAATTGACAAGGGCCGGCAGCATCGTGTTGTAGTCCGGCAGGCCTGTGCCAGGAATCGATGCGAGTTGAAAGGCACCCCTGCGCCAAAGAACGTAGCCAATGACACCGGGTAGCACCATCAGAAATACCGGACTGATCTTGAGGAATCCCGCGAACAGCGATCCATTCTGCGCCGCTCCGAGGTCCTTTGCTGCCAAGACCCGCTGCACGTGCGTCTGGTCGGCGCACCAATACCAGATGCCGAGGATCGGATAGCCTAGTAGCACTGCCAACCACGAAAATCCGTTAAGGTGCCCCGTGCTGTCAAGCACCGGCTGGAACATGCTGAGTTGACCCGGCTCGACGGCGGCACGGAAGTTCGCCATATCGTGTACACCCACGTCGCCCAATGCTTGCACGCCTCTGAAGGTGATAAAAAGCGCACCGGCCAGCAACAGGCAAACCTGGATGCACTCTGTCATCACAACGGCCTTCAATCCGCCAAGCGCCGTGTAGGTAACCGTCAATAGCGAGAGCACTAGGATGGTGACCAGCATCGGTACACCTACGAAGCTTTCAAACAGTTTGGCTGCGGCGAAAAGACTGATGCCGATGTGGATGAACAGCGCGCCCAGAAGCCCGATCACGGCAAGGAAAGTTCGCGCCGCTGGACAATAGCGCCGCTCCATAAATTCAGGCAATGTTGAGACGCCGGAAGAAATGTAGAAGGGGGCGAAGACCAGCCCCAGCAAGATCAGCGTAAAGCATGCCATCCATTCGAAGTTTCCGACCACCATGCCGTCCTTGGCGCCCGAAGCCGCCAATCCGACCAGATGGATGGTCGAGATGTTGGAGGTGAATATCGCCGCGCCGACCGTGAACCAGCCCAGCGACCTATTGGCGAGAAAATACTGTGTCGACGTAGCTTCCCGCCGGAAGCCCACCCACACTCCGAACAGAGTGATTCCGAGCAGGTAGACTGCCAGCACGGTCGTGTCGAGCAAGCCCATGGACCAG
>Ga0256309_1000132_pt1 | contig 13724 bp, 9 predicted proteins | sample ColtaT_FD_183678 | JGI IMG/M metagenome (GOLD analysis project Ga0256309, IMG submission 183678) | Metatranscriptome of freshwater microbial communities from Columbia River, Oregon, United States - Colum_Colum_RepA_8d (Metagenome... | ecosystem: Environmental > Aquatic > Freshwater > River...
ATTGCTGAGGTGTCGGCTGTTGTCACGTTACTTTGTTGTGCGTTGTTCAAAGAGTTATCACTTCTCTGCTTTGATGAAGAGTTCGCTGCAGCTCGTGGCTATCACACCTTTGTGTTGGATGGGATTCTGACATTAATGGCAGTGACAGTGACATTGATCGGCCTGCAGAGCGTCGGTCTCTTGTTGGTCGTTGCATTACTTTTAATTCCACCTACTGCTGCTCGATTCTGGACGCATCATCTGACGAGCATGGCATTGATTGCGGCAGCGATCGGGGGACTGAGTTGTGGAATCGGAGTGTTGCTCAGTGCGGCATTTCCACGATTGGCGGCAGGTGCTGTGATTGTCTTGTCGGGTGCCGTTCTGTTTGTGCTCAGTTTGCTATTTGGTCGCTCACACGGTCTGTGGCCTCGCTGGAGATCGCAGCGAGAGTTTGAGCAAAAGATCGGCCGCAGCGATTTATTGCGAGCTTGTTTTGAATACATCGAGCCGTTGTTCAACATTGATGAAATCAGTGCTCGAAAGTTGCAGTCGGTGAGCATCCCGCCGAGTCGTTTGCTGAACATAGGGCATTGGCCAGAAAGCCATTTTCAAAGATTGACAGCCTCCGCGGAGAAATCCGGATTATTGCGGTTCTCTTCAGACGGCTGGCAACTCACGATGGATGGTGCCGTTGAGGCGATGAATGTCACACGGCAACATCGGTTGTGGGAGCTTTATCTGCTGACTCAAACTGACCTTGATCCACGATTGGTCGATCGTGGTGCCGACGGGATCGAGCATGCGCTGGATTCAGACCAGCTCGCACGGCTTGAGGGCCTACTCTCGGCTGCATCCGATCAACGAATTCCGCCCAGCCCACACGTCATCACTGGGGCGGCGAATTCTGACTCGACATAATTGAATGCGATACATCCGACCGAACCACACTCATCGGGGGAAGGGCGGCGGTCACTTTTTTCTGCGGGTCAAATGATTTGGAACACGTCAATGACGTTCTTGGAACCTCTACAAACTTGGGCGAGGAACGACACGTGGATCGTCGTGATCGGGGCTTTGGCGGCGATGGCATGCGCATTGCCTGGGTGTTTTTTGCTATTGCGTCGGCAGAGCATGATGGGTGACGCGATTAGTCACACGTCATTGTTGGGCATTGTGGCTGCGTTTTTTGCGTCGCATTATTTGGTGAAGTTGGGTGTTATTTCGGCGGCGACCGAACCGCTACTTCGACACGTGGCGATGTGCTTAGGGGCAGTTGTTGTCGGTGTCATGTCGGCGTGGTTGGCGGAGTCGCTGCAAAAGTTGGGTAATGTCGAAAGCAGTGCTGCATTGGGGGTTGTCTTCACATCGCTGTTCGCGTTGGGATTGTTGCTGATTCGAGCAGTCGCTGATGACGTTCACATTGACCCTGATTGCGTTCTCTACGGGACTATTGAGACGTCTGTCTTGGAGACGATCGGTGCCAGCGATGTGCCGCGCGCGGCGCTCGTGAATGGGGTCGTGTTGATCGTGAATCTGGTTATTACAGTGGCCTTTTTCAAGGAATTGCGGTTGAGTGCTTTTGATCCGGCACTCGCAACGACTCTTGGCATTTCTGTAAACGCCATGCATTACGGTTTGATGGGTGTCACGGCCATGACATTGGTCGCGGCATTTGAAAGTGTCGGGAGTATTTTGGTTGTTGCGATGTTGATTATTCCCGCCGCAACTGCGTTTCTGCTGACGAAGAGGCTGACAGTCATGATTGGTCTCAGCCTACTGGTTGGAGTATTGAGCTCCGTACTGGGACACCTCGCCGCGTTGACGTTACCGCCGTTGATCTTTCCGTATTTCGGTATGCCTGATGTGCATGATGCAAGTTCTGCGGGAATGATGGCCGCAGCAGCCGGAATGCTTTTTATCGCTGCGATGTTGTTCGGGCCGCGTTATGGTCTGGCCAGTCAAGTTTTGCATCATTTGAGAATGCAGGTACGCATTGCAGGTGAGGACGTACTCGGTCGCTTATACCGTCTAGGAGAGACCGCTAACGGATCCTCTCTTGGAGATGAATTGAATCGGAGGCAAATCGTCCGCCAGATCGTTGCGAAGAACTGGGTGTCTCGATTTGCAACTTGGTCGTTAGGTCGGCGTGGCTGCGTTACTGGTCGCGGTGACGAATTGCACCTGACGGACCAAGGTCGAGACGCGGCGAGGCATCTCGTCCGGTCACATCGCTTGTGGGAATCGTTTCTTGCCAAGCATTTTGTTCTCGGTGAAGGTCGCTTTCACGATAGTGCCGAGCAAGTCGAGCATTTCCTTGATGGCGAATTGCTCGCGGAACTTGATCACGATTTGGACCGACCGGGCGTCGATCCGCATGGTCGAGCAATTCCTGGTTCGTAAGCCAGAATAGTGAATATCTTGAGCGAGCTTGTTCGACGATTTTCCGCGAAGGATAACGGAAGTGCGTGGTTTGTTTGCGGATGCTCTACGCCCTCGCTCCGTAGTAAGGATTGCGTCCTGCCGCGTGGTCCGTTGTGTCGAGGATATCGCCGACTTCTGGAACTGCGTTTCGAATTGCGACCTCGACACCTTGCTTCAGGGTGTTTTCCGCTGAGCTACATCCTTGGCAACCGCCACCCATCTGGATGAAGACGTTGTTCTCTTTGACGTCGAGCAGTCGGATCACGCCACCGTGACTTCTCACGGAGGGCATGATTTCACGGTCAATGACCGCTTGGACTCGTTCACGAATAACTTCTGATGGTGGAAGTTTACTGCGCAATTCAGGGCTTACGGCAGGATGGCCCGACGCAAGATGAGTTCGAATCGCTGCACCAACCTGTTTACCAATGACCTGCCAAGGTTCGGGAGTTCGCTTGGTTACAGTTAGTGTTTGGTGGGAGATCAGAGCGGCAACAACGCCGTCAATGGCAAAGAGAGCTTCAGCCAACGCCGAACCTTCCGCGGCTTCACGGCTTCCAAAAAAATAAGCTTGGTCCGGATAGATCGGCCGATCGACAGTGAATTTACACATGGCGGGAATAGTGAGCGGCTCTGCGGTGATTTTGATTTCGACTGACATCGTGAATGCCTTATGTAAAAAACATACTGGGGGAGTTAAGACAGCGATCGCTTACGATAATCGCATGTTAACGGTCGTGCCACGGAACACACGCCAATCGCGTTGCTCGATCGTTACCAACGAAAAAGCCCGAGCACGCAATCCGTGTCGGGCAGTTTTGAATTCGATTGGCTTCGCCTGGTGAGGTTACCTCGCGATGATAACAGGGTTGAATCCACCACTGCCGCGTTTGCCGATCGGTTCCACTCGATCGAAGTCACCGACCCCATCGAGATTGGCGAAACTCGCGTAGCTCCCGGCATCGCTCGCTCGAACTTCTGGTGATGCGGCACCTCGTCCGCCAACCATACTGACGAGTCCGACTGCTGCGACGTTCTTAATCTGCGTATTCAGCTTCGTCGAAGCAAGGTCCGAATTATGTTCGGCGAATGATTCGATCAGCATTTGCCACTTCGCAAGCGTGTTGGCCCGGATTGGAGTTCCTGAGTCAGGAGCGGTGACGACCTCCTCAAGTTGAACTGGCGTTGTTCCGTTATTGCCACCGGTCGAGAGAATATTCGGGTCACCAGCGGGCTGTCTTGCGAAGCGAGTGACGGTTCCTAAAGAGCCATCCACCGATCCTGCGCTCACGCTGTTTTCAAAGAAGTTGTCGTTCGCGTGAAGCGTGTATTCTCGCAGGAACGACGGTCCTAAATACTGGTCGAAGGGATTATCTAAGCCGCCGAAAACTGTTTGTTGGTCGTGAAAGAAGGCACGGTCTTCGTCGGTTTTTCCATTGATCGGAGCGTAGTCGAGTGGCGAAATCGGCACGTCGTTGTCGGCGGTCCAAAGCAACGGCGTTGTCGGTCGACTACCGTAGGCAGCAGACTGGTTGGGGTATCCATGCGACAAGTCATAAAGCGCGTCGATGTGGCTCAATGAGTCCGACTTGGAGAAGCCCGCTTGGCGAACAAGCCGGTCTGCACTTCGGCCTGGAATCACGTCGTCAACTAGCGAATTGAGTGCACCAAAGGTAGCGGTCGCATCACCTGCTGCGTACTCCGCATTAATGTCGCGAAACCGGCGATGGTAGGTGATGTCCCTTCGGCTTTGTGATGAGCGACTGGTCAACGGATCGAATCCGGCCAAGGCATCTCTGATGGCCATGTAAGTCGCGAGGACTTGCTCGTAGACCGACGGATCCGGTTGATCTTCAAATCGAACAATTCGGTAAGCGGTCAAGTTGCTGAGGTTGGTGTTGTTGGGAACGCCAGAGCCAGTCGAGTCGAGAATGATGTTCGAGGTTTGATTGTTGTTGTTCTGACCGCCACCAGCCGCACCACCTGTCCTGGGAAGGATGACCCCCGCCACTTTGACGACGTATCCGACGTTTTGTTGGTTTGGAACCGCACGTGGAGTAAATGTGTTGGTTGTGTTGTTGTTTGTTGTGATGTTCTGGTTTTGTGGATCCGATGGATCAACGAGAAACAAAGAGTCGCCAGATCGGAGTTGGGTTCCTACCGATCCAATAGTTGGTGTGTTGTTGTTGCCACCTTGAGCACCGCTGTCTCTGAGCAATGTTGGGCTAACCAAGTTGAATTGTCCTGGCAGACTGACCGGAGCCAAAACTGCAACTCGCTTGAGCGTCCCGACCTTGCCAAACACGTCATTAAACGCTTGGTTTCGGCCGCGAATGATGTCGTTGCGATTCGCTTGCAGGAACGTGATCGCAAGCTGCACTTGCTGCTGCGCCAGTTGGTGATTGTGGATGATGCTCTGGGCGGCGGCGGATCGTGTCGAGCCGACTCCGTTACTCGGATCGAGCAGCGAGTCAAACCTCAACTGGTCGACGATACCAATGTCTTCCAAACGAATTTTGGATTTTATTCCCAGCAACAATTCCGGGATGTTGCTGTCTGGCTTGGGGTTGAGAACATCATCTGGGATGACCTGTGATTGGGCGAGTACTGATCCCGAAAAGGACAACGAACCAGCAAGAGCAGCTGCGCAAAGTCCTAAGAACCACTTTGGTCGACGCATCGCAAAGACCTTTTCAATGAGATAACAACTGGCAACAAACGCCAGCGGGAACATAACCCACGTCTCATCCTACGGAGCCGGAAAACCCAACGTCAAAGGCGGTTTGCGAAAAGTTTCCATTACTTGCTCGTTCAATTCGATCCGCAATGCGCTTGCAGATCAGCTAATCCTTTACGGTGGCAGAAATCGCCAAACGCCTCACCAGCCTCTCGACCTTGTTTGAAGTAAGCCAAGACCGGTGAGACCGATTGTGCGATCTCTTCCAGCGGCACTAAATCTCGGAATAGAAACGCCAGCCGAGTTCCTTCGGCGTTTCCGCCGAGAAACAGAGTGTATTTTCCTTTCGCCTTGCCGACCAAGCCGATGTCGGGTGTGTAGGGACGCGCGCAACCGTTCGGGCAGCCGGTCATGTGGACCGAAATCCGTTCGCCGCTGAGATCGTGCTTTTTGAGTTCCACTTCGAGCGAGTCGATCACTTGCGGCAGCACTCGTTCTGACTCGGTCACTGACAGCCCACAAGTCGGGAGGGCAGGGCAGGCGATCGAGTACCGACGGATCAATGAGAGTTCTTCCGCTTCAACGATGCCGTGTTCGGCCAGAATTCGGGAGATGTCAGTTTTGTCATGAGGCTTAATGTCACACAGGATAACTCCTTGTAACGCCGTCAGTCGCGCGTTCATTCCGTATTTACCGAGGACAACTCGTAAACCGGTCTTTATCCGCAACGCTCCGTCGTCCTTGATACGTCCATTCTCGACATTGATGCCTAAGAACCAATTGCCGTCACCTTGCTCGTGCCAACCCATGTGGTCATCGACGCCGGTGATGTCCACTTCACGGGCGTCTGTAAGTTTCCGACCGAGATGCTCTTCGACCTTGGCTCGAAAGAAATCAAGTCCGTGATTGGCGATCACGTACTTAAGCCGTGCGATTTTGCGATCCGCTCGGTTGCCCGTGTCGCGAAAAGCCTGCACGACAGCGCCCGATACTTCGACTGCTTCTTGCGGCGAGCAAAACGCCATTCGTTTTGCGATGGCGGGGAACGTCTTCTTGTTGGCGGGAGTGACACCTTGTCCGCCGCCAACGTAGACGTTGTAGCCTTCAATTTTGCCCCCGCTGTGAATTGCGACAAAACCGAGGTCATAAGTCAACACGTCAACGCAATTGTCTTCAGGTAGTGCGATTCCGATTTTGAACTTTCTGGGGAGATAGTTGGCTCCGTAGATTGGCTCAACTTCCGGCTTGAACTCCGCGACGTTCGTTGATTCGCCGGTTTGTTCGTCGCGCAGCCAGATATCAAAGTAGGCTCTTGTCCGCGGCTTGAGATGCTCGGCAATCTGGTCGGCCAAGTTCTGCATGTCATTGCGCAGCGAGTCCGAATAGATCGGAGCGGGGCAGCACATGACGTTGCGATTCACGTCACCGCACGCGGCGAGCGTGGTCAGCTTAATGCGATTGATTTCACGGATCGTTTCTCGGAGGTTTGTCTTCAAAACGCCGTGAAGTTGGAAGCCTTGTCGAGTGGTGATTCGCAGGGTGCCGTTTCCAAAACGATCGCAGAGATCGAGTTCTGCAAGGAACTGCTCGGCGGTCACTTTGCCGCCGGGAATACGGCTGCGAACCATGCAAGCGTATGACTTCCCTTCGCCAGTGCCGCGTCCGTCGCGATTTTCTTGCTGGTACGTTCCGTGGTTTTTGAGGAGGTGTTCCGAGTCGTCACTAAACTTGTCGTTCTGGAGCAACTCTTCGGCAATGGTTCCACGAAGTTGACGGCTGCCTGCCTTGAGGAATTCGATCTTGCTAAGCTGCGGTTCGTCGGACATCAAAACACTCCCTTGAAGCTCATTCAAACGCAATTTTAATGATTCGGTTTCAACTGGTTGCCGCGTGGCGATCGTTCCAAATTGATTGGTTTACAGCGGAGTGTAGTGGCGGTGTTTTGTCATGAGTAGAGAGCCTTTGAGCGAGCCGTCCTCGGTCAAAACCGTCGAGCAGTTTGATGTGCGAACAAACGCCAAACCGGAGCTCGCCGTTTGGCCGAAATGGCTCGATGCGGCCGCTTGGTTTTTCGCCACAGGTGCTGGGATTGGCCTATTCCCAAAGGCTCCGGGAACGGCGGGGAGCGTTCTTGGCCCGCTGCTGGTTGCCGCGTGGCAGTTGCTTGATCGACCGCTTTCGGAAAGCATCGTCGTGTCGTTGGTGTTTATCGCGGTGGGAGTAGTTGCGGCTGGTCGAGTTGCATCGAGACAACGTTGTGATGATCCTGGGTTAGTTGTTTGCGATGAGATCATTGCGTTTGCCGTGGTCTTTGCCGGAATCACAGTGACTTGGCAAACAGCCTTGATCGGCTTTATTTGGTTTCGAGTGTTTGACATCACCAAGCCGTGGCCGATCAGTCGGCTCGAACGCTTGCCGGGAGGCTGGGGGATCATGGCCGACGATTTATTGGCCGGTGTCTTTGCCTCAGTGGCCTTGCGAGGGACATTGTGGTTGTTTGGTGTTTGAGATTTGGAATTTGAGATTTGGAAATAAATATGCCTGCACAAATCATTGACGGAAAAGCCGTCGCCGCGCGAATGACAGCGGAGGTCGCTACGGATGCCGCTGCGTTTCAGCATTCAACGGGAATCGTTCCGCACCTCGCAGCGGTGCTTGTTGGCGATGATCCGGCCAGTGCGGTTTACGTCCGAAATAAGCAGCGAGCGTGTGAAAAGGCGGGGCTGAAAAGCTCTTTGCATCGACTGCCAATCGACACGACGGAGGCTCAATTGCTTGATCTCGTCGAAGATTTGAACGCTGATTCGACGGTGCATGGCATCCTCGTGCAATTGCCGCTGCCGAAGCACATTCGCGAACAGGTGATTCTCGATGCCGTGATCGCCAGCAAAGACGTTGACTGTTTTCATCCCCACAATGTTGGACTTCTGGTCCAAGGTCGCCCCAGGTTCTTGCCGTGTACTCCGGCCGGATGTCAGCGATTGTTGGCTGAGTACAACATCCCGACGGCAGGTGCTCACGCGGTTGTGATCGGCCGGAGTGAAATCGTCGGCAAACCGATGGCAATGTTGTTGGTTCAACGTGGAGCCGTAGCCGATGCGACGGTGACGATTTGCCATAGTCGCACGAAAGACCTCGCGGCGATTGTGCGACAAGCAGATATCGTCATTGCCGCGATCGGCAAAGCTCGTTTCGTGACAGCCGACATGATCAAGCCGGGAGCGGTTGTCATTGATGTCGGAATCAACCGCGATGGCGATAAGCTCGTCGGTGATGTTGATTTCGATGCCGTTTCGCAAGTCGCCAGTGCGATCACGCCGGTTCCCGGGGGAGTTGGTCCAATGACAATCGCGACGCTCCTTCGCAATACGCTTACGGCAGCTCAGTTGTCAGTGGGCTGAAAGATGAAACCCTGTCTGGCGACAAATTATTGTGTTTCCTAAAAATCTGTTCGTGCCACAATTTTGCGGCGAAAATGGGAAATGACGGAATGAATATTACTTCCGTCGACCCCATAAAGACGTTGCCGTTCGTCCTGAGGCATTTCGTATGGATTGTGGTTGGTACGCTGTTGCTGCTCGCAGTCAGTGGCATCTTGAGCGTCTGGATGCCGTACCAGCGGGAGAAGCGGATTGCGAGGGAAGTTGAAGCGGTCGGCGGGTTTGTCAGATTCGATTTCACCGGACCAGATTGGATCCCCGATTTCGTTCGTGACCGGCTTCCGCTGTGGATTCATGTCGTCGAGATTGTTGTCGGCGAATCCTCGACCACGGACGCCGAGCTTGAGTCTTTCAACGGGCTTTCAAGCCTCAAGTCTCTTGGCCTTGCCAACAATCCAATCACCGATGACGGTCTGACGCGCTTGAGGGGACTGCCGGGCCTCAGCGGGCTGGGGCTCGACAAGACGCAAATCACCGATGCCGGATTGGAGCATCTGAAAGGGCTGACGAGCCTCAAGGGGCTTGGCCTCCGCAACACGCAAATCAATGACACCGGGCTGGAACATCTCAAAGGACTCTCAAGTCTGGAATGGCTTTACCTCAATAACACGCAAGTCAGTGGCACAGGGTTCGAGCATCTCAAGGGGCTAACGAGCCTCTACGGACTTGACCTCAGCGGCTCAAGTGTCACTGATGCCGGATTGGAACATCTCAAAGGGATTCCAAGTCTCAGATATCTGTCCCTCAACAACACTCAAGTCAGCGACGCTGGGTTGGAGCATCTGAAACGGCTGCCGAACCTCAATTGGCTCGTCCTCAGACGCACACGGATCACCGATGCTGGGCTTGTCCATCTGAAAGGACTGCCAAATCTCGAACGCATTGACCTTGAACACACGGCCGTCACTAACAGCGGTGTTGCAGAACTCGAAAAAGCACTGCCAAAGCTGGTAATTGAAAAGTGAAACACACGGTCAAGTGAGTGTATCAACAGAAGAAAACGAGGGTACGTGGAACCAATAACGGGTTGCTTAATCGAGAACTCGTTATCGAGGAACGAACTAAGGTCGCTGGCTCATTTCGTGGACCATTTCAACCAACGATTTCACGTGAGCCGCTGGTGTTTCCGGAAGCACACCATGTCCCAGATTAAAGATGTGGCCCGGTCGTCCGTCTGTCGCTTGTAGAACGTGTTTTGCTTTGCGACGGATCGTATCGAGGTCAGACAACAGCACGATGGGATCAAGATTCCCTTGAACGGCGACGTCATGGCCGACCGCCTGCCAAGCGTCACGCAGGTCAATTCGCCAGTCGATGCCGATGACATTGCCTCCCGCTTCACGGAGCAAGGGGAGCAACGCTGGGTTGCCGGTCGCAAAATTGATGACCGGTGCGGCGTGTTTGACGCCGTCTATGACAGCCTTTGTGTGAGGTAAGACGTATTCGCGATAGTCACTCGTAGAAAGACAGCCTGCCCAACTATCAAAGAGCTGCACTGCTTGGCATCCCGCTTCAATCTGAGCCAAAAGATACTTGATGAGGCTGTCGGTCAGGCAATTCATCAGTGCGGTCCAAGCTCCGGCGTCGGAGTACATCAGCTTTTTCACGCGGGCGTAATTCTTCGAGCCGCCTCCTTCGACGGCATAGGACGCGAGTGTGAACGGAGCTCCCGCGAAGCCTAACAGTGGGATATTCGCAGGCAAATCACGTCGAATCAGTCTCACCGCATCAAAGACGTAATTCAGACACGAAATATCTTCAACACGATGAAAGCGATTGACGTCCGCCGCGTTCATGAGCGGGTTGTGAATGACCGGGCCTTCGCCTTGCAGGTATTCGAGCTGCATTCCCATCGGTTCGAGGATCGGTAGCAAATCGGCAAACAGGATTGCGGCGTCGACGCCCAAGACGCGCTGAGCAATCAAAGTCACTTCAGCGGCCAATTCGGGGGTTTTGCAAAGTTCCATAAAGGTTACTTTGCTGCGGACCGCCATATATTCGGGCATGAAGCGACCGGCTTGTCGCATGATCCAAACTGGGGTGGCGTCTGTAGGCTCCCGGCGAACGGCTTTGAGAAAGCGGCTGTCATGAAGGCTCGAAGACAAGGTTTCGTTGCAGGCTGCGGTCAAGGTGTTGGCTCCAGTAGGTTGTCGGATTGTAGTGATTCTCTGCAAAAATGCGTTTGTGGGCTACTGATGGTCACAGAAGTGAAGCGGAGTCGCCGTCTATTGCCAAGAATGGCACTATAGTTCAAACGCGCTCATCGGATCGCACCGTGTTTGGAATCGTTGTGGTCGTGGGACTGTCCCAATTTTTCGGTGTTTGCGACGGCAACGTGTGTTGGAAAGTGACTCGCTGGAAAGGGCTTGTAGCGACTGATCTAATACCGGACCAATTCCGTGATTGGTTGAATCATCGTCATGATCGTTACGACCATTTCTTCTGTGTTTTCTGGTGTCTGAAACTTTTGCCGCAATTTGTGTTCTCGGATTCGGTCGAGAACGATCCATACTTTCGATGAGGTTGGTTTCGCAATGGCGCTCAAGCTGACTGTCGAATCATTTTTGCAGGTCGTCCGGCAAAGCGGCCTGATCGACAAAGAACAGCTTCAAAAGTTGCTGAAGACGTTCAGCCAGCGCGGCGTAGACATCTCGAAATCGCAAGCCATTGCCGACGCCCTCGTCGGAGATGACCTCGTCACTCAATGGCAAGTCGACAAACTGCTCGCTGGCAAACACAAAGGTTTCTTCCTCGGTAAGTACAAGCTGCTCGACCTTCTGGGTAAGGGGGGGATGAGTTCGGTTTATCTTGCCGAGCATGTGCTGATGCGGCGGCGATGTGCGATCAAAGTGTTGCCGTCAAAGCGAGTGAATGACACTTCTTACCTGGCTCGATTTCATCGAGAGGCTCAAGCTGTTGCGTCAGTTGATCACCCCAATATCGTTCGTGCCTACGACGTTGATCATGCTCAAGACCGGGATTCGCAGATTCACTTTTTAGTGATGGAGTACGTCACCGGACGCAGCCTGCAAGAAATGGTCATGCAAGATGGCCCTGCGGAATTCGCGGACGCTGTTGAATACATGCGGCAAGCGGCTGATGGCCTCGAACACGCGCATCGAGCGGGATTGGTCCATCGCGATATCAAGCCCGGTAACCTACTGGTTGATACATCGGGGACTCTCAAAATTCTCGATATGGGGTTGGCCCGCTTCTTCGATGACCGTGATGAAAATCCACTGACGGTTGCTCACGACGAAAAGGTGCTCGGCACGGCGGACTATCTTGCACCGGAGCAAGCCCTCGATAGTCACACCGTCGATCAGCGAGCGGACATCTATAGTTTAGGATGTTCTTTGTATTTCATGTTGACCGGACACCCGCCGTTTACGGACGGGACACTGGCTCAGCGGTTGATGTGGCACCAAGTCAAAGAGTTTCCTCCACTCACCGATTCGCGACTGGACTGTCCGGCCTCGCTGATGACCTTGCTCAACCGGATGGTCGCGAAAAAACCTGAAGATCGTTTTCAGACTGCTGGCGAAACCGCAGAAGCGTGCGCTCAATGGTTGGCCGCAAATGCGAGCCCCGATTGGCGACTCAAGCACATCCCCGCCACGCGGAGTGTCCCGTCAAAAACGAAACAAGGTTCGTCGACCAGGGACTTGTTGAGCGACTCGCAAACGATGCCTGGCAGCGGTCCTTATCCACAGGGGGGGCGTGGGTCATCAATCATTTCTGGAGATCTGGTCAGCGGCTCTGCGACCAAGATTTCCATGCTCGCTCAACCAGAGTTTCCAAGTGCGTCTCAACCGGTCACGCCGATCCTTGCGACAGTGGTTCCGACCGCACCTCCAGTTGCTGCGCCAGTTATTGCACTACCGGTTGCCAAACCAGTCATTCCTGTTGCGATGCCCGTTGTTCCGGTCGCACAACCCGTTGCTCCGAGCCTACCAGTTGCCGCTCCAATTTCTCCGATCGCACAGCCAATTACGGTGACTGCTGAACCATCGGCAGCCCCGCCATTTTTTGAAGCCAATCAAGTATCTGCTGATGCGGAAACTCAAACCTTTCATTTTGGCGAAGACGCCAACGTGGCAACTGACGCCGAACCAACGGCTCCCGCTGAAGGGGAAGGGGGCGGTGATCTGTTTTCGCTCTTTGGCGGTAACAGTGACGTCGATGGTTCCGAGGTGTCTGATGCTCAGCCGGAAACCGCCTCTCTCAGTGAGGGGGCCGAGCCAACATCGACGGAACTGCCACTGTCAGAAGCTGAGCCGGTTGTGCAGGATGCCAATGTGGTACCGGAAGAATCTGGTTCTTCATTTGAGTCATCTTCTCTCGATTCAAAAACATCGAACTTGCCAATCTCACCGGTATCGACTGCCGTTTGGAAACAACCGAAGTTTCTGGCGACTGCGGTTGGTCTCGTCGTTCTTCTTGCCGTTGGCGGCATCTGGGCGATGACTGCTCGCGGGAAGCCCGGTGACTCCAAGGGGGCTAAGAAAGCGAGTCAGAGCGTCGCAAAAGCGAATGGCAAAGCCACGAAAAAGTCGGATGCCTTCGAGGTTGAGTTACAGGTCGGACAAGGGAATGAGTTCTCCAATATCGGTCGAGCCATTCAGTCCATTTTGGACAGTCGAGCTGAGCACGAAACCAAAGCGGGTGGAAAGCCGCTTCGGTTCATCATCAACGTGACTCCGGGCCAACCGTTTGAAGAGTCCTTACTTCTTGATGAGTCCTTTCCCGGCGAATTGCACCTGAAGTCCACAAACAGCAACCGAGTGAAGTTGATTCCGTCGAGCAACGATCCTGTGATTAGCATCAAAAATCTCAGCAACGTCACGATCGAGAATTTTTCAATCGACCTTTCCGGTTTTCCGCCGAAAGACACCGCGATAGCCATCTCCGGTAATGTCACTCGCTGTCATATTAAGCAGACGATCATCTCTGGTGTCGGCAAGTCTGGAATCGTGCTTACCGGTGCAAAAGGTGGTGAAGGAGCCGATGCGATCATTCTGGACGGGGTCACGTTTCAGAATTCGTCACCGACCGCCGTAGGCATACATGTCGCAAAAGGTGATGCAACTCAAAATGTGTCTTTGCAACGCTGTCGCTTTATCGGCTCGGTTGTTGCCGCTCTGTTTGTTGAGGGGCCGGCTGAGACTTTGTTGATGCGAAACTGTGTGATTTCTGGCGTGCAG
>Ga0256309_1000133_pt1 | contig 13681 bp, 10 predicted proteins | sample ColtaT_FD_183678 | JGI IMG/M metagenome (GOLD analysis project Ga0256309, IMG submission 183678) | Metatranscriptome of freshwater microbial communities from Columbia River, Oregon, United States - Colum_Colum_RepA_8d (Metagenome... | ecosystem: Environmental > Aquatic > Freshwater > River...
CCAACTTTGAAACCCAGGTGCGTGACGAGCTGAACCGTCTTGTCAATGCACTGCAACCTGCGCTCATCCTGCTGATGGGCGTCGTTGTGGGCGGTATCATCATTGTCATGCTGTCGGCAGTGTTCAGCATGAACACGCTGGACTTCTAGTGGAGTACTTTTGTGACTGATTTCATCCGGCACAGTTTGTCACGTTGCTTGCCGCACACCTCGCGCATCGCGCTGGCGTCGACATTGGCCCTGATCAGTGCTTGCGCCATGCTGCCGCAGCAGCAAGGCAGCAATGCGGCGGTTGTGCCCGCACCGGCCCAGACGGTGCAGGCTGCTGCATCCGCATCGGCGCCACCGGTGCCGGAAACGACGACCACCCGCAGCGACAACGGCATCAGTCGGCCCGGCCGCGTGATTCCGCTTGAGCCCAGCGTCGAGCAGGCGCCTGGCGGGCAGCCGCCACAAGACAACGTGGTGGAGCTGAATTACGAACAACAGGATATGCGCTTCGTCATCCAGGAGCTCGGTGATCTGCTCGGCATCAGTATGGTCATCGACCCGACCATCGACTACAAAGTCAGCCTGCGCACCTCTGCCACCAACCCGTTGCGTTATGAAGACATCTGGCCCGTACTGCGACTGTTGGCACGCAACGCCGGCGTATCGATCCAGCAAGCCGGCTCTGTGTGGGAGTTCAATCGTGATCCCTCCAACGTGCCGGTGGCTGTGGTATTGCCCGGCGCAGCTGGCAACGTCAACGCCTCCGAAGTGCTGCAGGTAACGCCGCTCACCTATATCTCGGTAGAAACACTGGAGCCGATTCTGGTACCGATGCTGCAACCTACCGGCACGCTGATCCGCATGGGCGCGCCCAACCTGGTCGGCATTACCGGCTCGCCCGAGCAACTGGCGCGGGTCAATGCGCTGCTGGCAGTGCTCGATGATGACCCGTTTCTCAACCAGGGCATCAGGCTGTACCAGTTGATGAATTCGCCTGCTGCCGAGGTGGCGGAGGAAATGACCGGCGTGCTCAAGCTGATCGAAGGCGAACAGGGCTCGTATCAGGTGCTTGGTCTTGATCGCATCAATTCGGTACTGGTGATCGGGCCGGCTGCACGCGGCTTCGCTGAAGTGGATCGCTGGATCAACATCCTGGATGCGGCCAGCCAGGAACAGGTGGAACAGCTGTTTGTGTACAAGGTGAAGAATCTCGACGCAGTCGCCATGGCAGAGACGCTGAACAATGTGTACGGCGAAGAAGACGAGGATGAGGCGGCCCGTACCGCGCGTGAAGCCGGCGCCCTGCAGCCGCAGGTGTTCCAGCTGGCACCAGTGCTTGATGCGGCCAGTGCTGCCGCTGCCAACGACCAAGTGGCTTCGGCCAACATCTCTGTCAGTATCGTCGCCGATGAAAACACCAACAGCCTGCTGGTGCGGGCTACACCGCGCGAATACCGCCAGTTGCTGACCACCATCAGTGCGCTCGACACCGTGCCGCTGCAGGTGCTGATCAACGCCGTGATCGGGCAAGTGACGCTGACTGAAGGCAACCAGTTCGGCATCGACTGGACGCGAGTGTCGAGTAACGCCGCCAGTGGACCGGGGCGCCTCAGCAGCCGCTTCCTGCCGGATGGGATACTGGATGCCGGTCGCCTGGCAACACAGGGTTCGGGGCTGGTACTGACGAAGACCTTCATGGACGGAGCCGCCGTGATCGACGCTACGCTGAATGCCATCGCGCAGGACAACGAAGTGCGACTGTTGGCGCGGCCCACATTGCTTGCCGCCAACAACCAGGAAGGCGAGTTCGTGGTCGGCCAGGCAGTGCCGGTCAACAATGGCACCACCACCAGTGGCAACGGCTTTGCCACCGAGAACATTACCTATCGTGATGTCGGTATCGTGTTGAAGATCACGCCGCAGATCAACGAAGACGGCTACATCAATCTCGAAATCGAACAAAGCCTGTCGTCGGTGGAGGAGAGCAACACCACCGGTGTCGCTGGCAACCCCACCTTCGTCAACCAGGAGATCACCACCACCGTTGTCGTGTCGGACCAGACAACGATCACGCTCGGCGGTTTGATCCAGGACGAAGACGCTGATGTGCAAAATGGGATACCGCTGTTGCAGAACATTCCGGTGCTGGGGCGGGCGTTTTCGTACAGCAACATCAAGAGCAGCCGGCGCGAACTGTTCATCATCCTGCGACCGCAGATCATCTACGGCGACCAGCGCGACGCCGCTACCATGGCAGCCATGCGCGAAGGCTTCACCGAAGTCGGCAAATTGCTCGACGCCGCCGGCCTGTAATTTACGACGAGGGAAAACCCATGAAACTCACTAACATGAAAACCAAACCCGGTCCCAAAGGCTTTACGCTGATCGAACTGCTGGTGGTACTTGCCATCCTCGGCATGTTGGCGGCATTGGTTGGCCCGGCCATTTTCAGCAACCTCGGCAAGGGTCAGCGCGCCACGGCGGCGTCGCAGGTCAGCAATCTGGAAACAGCGCTGGATACCTACCTGCTGGAGATCGGTCGCTATCCGGAAACACTGGAAGGGCTGGTGGAAAACGACACCGGCCGTGACACCTGGAATGGGCCCTACCTGCGCGGCGGCCTGCCGAAAGATCCATGGGGCAACGACTACTTCTACCAACCCGGCGACAAGGATTTTGTATTGATGTCCTACGGCAAGGACGGCACCCCTGGCGGTGAGGACGATGACGCCGACATTGGTCGCTGACGACAGCAGCCTGCACGCTGGCGTCTCGCGCCGTGCCGCAGGCTTCACGCTGCTGGAACTGCTGGTGGTGCTGGCCATTGCGGCGATCCTGATGGCGACGGCGATGCCGCATTTCCGACTGATGATGTTGTCGTCGGCGCGCGCACAAGGCAGCACGCAACTGGTGGCAGCATTCAACCAGGCGCGCAGCGAGGCGATCGAAAAGAACAGCAACGTCGTCGTATGCCGCCGCAACTACTTCGCCAGCAGCAGCTACCCGACCTGCGGCATCAGCAGCGGGACCTGGGCACAGGGCTGGATCGTCTATCGCGACAGCGACGGCGTCGTCGACGCCAGCGAGCCTGACGCCGCTGGCGACATCTTGGCGGTCTACGAGCCGATCGGCCGCGTCACGGCATCGGGCGACAATGCATTCAACGTGCTGCCGAGCAGCAATCCGGCCTTTCTGGCGTTCGGCAGCAACGGTCGCCCGAGCCAGGCGCTGAGCTTCACGCTGTGCGACAGCAACCGGCAACTCGACAAGGCCCGTCGCGTCGACGTCGCGCTCAGCGGCTATGTCAGCTTGCAGGCGCTGGACGTGGCGACCACGACCAGCGTCTGCGGTTGAGGGACCGCCATATGGTTCGCTCGCCGTCGATGGGCTTCACGTTGGTGGAAGTGCTGATCACGATCGTCGTCACCGCGATCGGCTTGCTGACGGTGGCCGGTCTGCAGGCCGCCTCCAAGAAAGTGAGCTTCGAGGCCGCGCAGCGCACCGTCGCCACGGCACTGGCGCAGGACATGATCGAGCGTATTCGCGCCAACCCCAGCGCCAAGACCTCCTACCTGACCAGTGATGCCACCGCCGTCAGCCTGAGCACCGACTGCGGTGCCAGCGGCGCAACCTGCAGCAAGGCCGACCTTGCGGCCTATGACCTGTACCAATGGGGACGCAAGCTCAGCGGCAGCGCCGAAACCGATGCGTCCGGCAACCTGACTGGGGGCCTGCTCAACCCGACCGGCTGCATCACCGTCGCATCTGGCGTTTATCGCGTGGCCGTCGCATGGCGCGGTCTGAGCGCACTCGGCGCCATTCCCAGTTCCACCCCGAGCAACTCGCCGCTGCGCAGCACCTGCGGACAGGGCTTGGGTCGCTACGACGATCCACAGACCAACGGCAGCGACGAGCGCATGCGGCGACTGATCGTCGTGGAGTTCATATGAGGCGCCCCTTCACCGACCACCAGCGGGGACTGACGCTGGTCGAGCTGATGATCAGCCTGACGCTTGGCCTGATTCTGGTCACCGCGATCGCGACCCTGTTCGTCTACAGCAATCGTAATAACCGTCAAAGCGAGTTGCTGAACGGCATGCAGGACCAAGCACGCTTTGCGCTGTCGCAGCTGTCGCGCGACATCACGATGGCCGGCTACTGGGGCGGCATGGCATCGGCGGGGACGATCCGCCCGAACTTGAACAATACGATCGTCACCGACGATGACAGCACGGCAAGCACCGCGTTTGGCACCAGCAGCGACTGCGGCATCAATGCCACGACTCGCTGGGCTTTCGAGCTGACGGCAAAAGCATCGTCGACACAGACCACCAATGGCGTCACGACGACGACGGTCACCACGTGGCCGAGTCGCCTTGAGTTCCGCAATCAAGACGCGAGCAGCACAGTAGCCTCGCAGTGGCGCTGTATCGGCAATCACCGCAGCGGCACCGACGTGGTCGCCACACGTCGGGTCGCAGCGCAGGTAACGGCCACGCGCAGCGCCAGCGCCACATCGGAAACGCTCCGCCCGTACCACTACTACCTGAAGACCAATGGCCTGGTCGGCACGATGATCCGCTGGGGCTCATCACCGACGACGCCGCCGTCCGACACGCTGACGGAGGAGCCGCTGAGCGCACCCTACGGCTTCTACCGTTACGTTCCCCGCATCTATTACGTGCGCAACTACGCACGCACCGCCGGCGATGGCATACCGACGCTGTGCCGCAAGGAGCTGTGCTCCAGTGGCTACAGCGCAGGCGCGAACAGCGAAAGCGGCAGTTGCAGCGCCGGCGGCAGCAATGCATCGGCAAGCGGCTTCTACAGCGAATGCCTGGCCGAAGGCGTCGAGGATATGCAGATCGTCTGGGGCATCCGCAGCAGCGACGACAGCTTCCGCTACACCAGCACGCCCAGCGCGCAGGAACTCGCCGAGAACGTCACCACCGCGCAGATTTTCTTGCGGATGCGATCCGTACAGAGCGACCCGCTGTATCGCGACCTGAAGAGCTACACCGCCGGCGATAGCGGCACCTATACGCCGAGTTCGATCACCGATCCAACCGGCACCGCAGAAGCCGACAAGACGGTGCATTACTACCGGCGCATCTACTCGACGACCGTCTATGTCCGCAATCCATCCCGACTCTGAGCGTCGCGCTATCAAGCGAAGCCAACAGGGCGCCGCGTTGGCGACGTCGCTGCTTTTTTTGGTGATCATGACGCTGCTCGGCTTGGCCGCGATGCGCTCGGGCACGATCGGATTGCGCTTGTCTCAGAATGAAGGCAGCCGGCTCGACGCCCAGCAGAACGCGCAAACGCTGCTCGAAGCGATCAACAGCCGCAATGCATCATTCACCGTGCTGCCAGGGTCGGACTACATCCAAAGCTGCGTGATCGGCAGCAGCTTGAGCGCGTCGAAGCTGTCGACGCAGCAAGGCTTCTCCTGCCCCAGCGCCAATGCCGACACGGCCCTGCTGCCGGCCACGCATTACAGCGGCTATCTGTACGGATCAGTCCGTCGCGAGGCCATCAATGGCGGTGATTTCGCTCCCGTCACGGCAATTCGGGAAGGCGACAGCGGCGATCGCTATGACTACGCGTTGTTCACCGTCACCGCCGGCTATGACCGCGTCGCCACCACCGACGATGAGATGGCGCAAGGCGGTGCCGAGATCGCGCAAGGGGTTTACGTCAAGGTTGCGCGCGTGCGCGGCCTGACGCAGCAGTAGGAGCAACACGATGGCGATTCACAAACTCAGGCACCAGTTGCTCGCGCTGTTCATCGGCATGTTCTGCTGCATCCCGGCCGCGCTACCCGACGACACCGAGATCTACACCAACCCAGCGGTCAACTCGGTACAAGCGCCGTACACGGTGCTGGTCCTCGACCTGAATCTGCTTGGCATCTGCAACAGCGTACTGACGCAAACCAGCAACCCGAACAATCCCGACTCGCCGCAGCTGTGTCTGAACGTGACCAGCTCGATCATCCTGAGTGATTTGCTTGGCGGCGTGACCTCCAATCCAGTCAGCTTCTTGTACAACCTGCTGTTCGGTGCCTATGGCTGCACATCGGGATCGACACCCGCGCAGTGCAGCGCCAAGGCCCAAGGCTTGTGCAATCTGTATGGCGTACTCGGGCTGATCCCGCCCGCGATACCGATCCCCGGCATCTCGTTTCTGTTGTCTTTAGTGCTCGACGGTGTTTCCACGCTGAGTTGCACGACACTGAGCTTCCTACTGGGCATCCCGCTGGTCGGCACGATCTTGAACAGCATCATGGCGAGCTTCGTCGGCGATCTGATCCAAGGCTTGATCACGCCGCTGTTGAGCACGTTGGTCGGGCAACTGCCATCCGTGCTGCTCGGCGTTCTGCAATCGACCATCAGCGGTGTGCTGAACCTGGGCCAGCAGAGTCTGGTCACCACGCTGGAATCGATCCTGAACAACTTGATCGGCACCAACGTCGCCATCATGGTGTCGCACGCCGACCGAGCGACACTGCTCGGTGCGCCGGCCAGCAGTTGCGCGTTCGGCGACCTGGCCGCGATACCCGGTACGCGGCGTAGCACGTCCGGTTGCAGCAACGGCGCCTACATGATCACCGGCTTCACCCAGTTGGTCGACGTCGGTACAGTCAACTCATTGGTGTCGCTGGTCAGCAATTTGCTGACCAATGCGCTGAGTCCCACCAATCTGCTCAATGCAACGACGGCCATCGCCGGCACCGCATTGACGACGCCGGCAAGTCTGCTGCCGCCCTACCAAGGCAAGGAAGTCTATGCCGAACTGGCGCAGTTCCTGGCCGGCAAGGAAGTATTCAACGCACCGCTGGCGCGCTGGGACGGACTGACCGGACTGATCACACGGGACACGTCGATCGAGCTGTCCAACGGCAATTATCGGAAGCCGGCGCTGGAGTGCTCGACCGCCAATATCCTCAACCTGATGCTGACCAACAACGTCCGCGACAGCGAGTCCGATGCGCGGCTGCGCAGCATCTGGCCGGCGTTGCCCAGCGGTGCGATCACGCTGGCCGATGTGGTACGACAAGCCGCCGACGTCGGTGTCACCGACATCAATGGGCGCCAAGTGAACATGCGCTCGTACTTCCTGATTCAGAACCTGCTGACCAGTACCACGACACTCGGCAATTCCGGCGCCACGCTGCTGACCTATGCCAACTCGCTGGGCTTGCTGAATCTCGGCAAGTCCACCGCCTCGCTGCTCAAGCCGGTGATCGACATCGATGCCTCGCTGCTGACGCCGAGTCTGACGGTGGATCTGACCACGCCCAGCGCTGTCCGACCCGAATCGTTCTTCGGCTTGTTCAAGCCGGACACGCTGCAGAAGCCGCGCTGGAACGGCAACCTCAAGCGGCTGCGCGTCGCCGCCGACAGCAGCGGCAACTACCAGTACTACGATGCCAACAGCGCACTGGCGATCGATACTGACGGGCGCATCAAACCCACGGCGCTGAGCTTCTGGACCACCAGCAGCCAGCTCGGCACGTCCACGCGCGACGGCCGCAGCGTGACGCTCGGTGGCGCCGGACAGAAAATCCCGGGCTACCAGTTCGGCGGCGGTGGCAACCCCGGCCGCGTCAATAGCGACGGCAAACGAACGCTGTACTACGACAAGATCGCCAGCGGCAGCTTTGCGTTGGCGGGGCTGGACGCCGACACCCAAACGGTGCGCGACGAACTGGCGACCGATCTCGGCGTGACCGGCACCACGACAGCCGACGACAAGCGGCGGCGCGAACTGCTGCTGTACGCACGCGGCTTCGACGTCGGCAGCGCAGCAGCGCCGCTCGGCAGCGGTGACACCGTCAGCGGCGTAACGGCTCGCAGCTGGATGCACGGCGCCGTACTGCATTCGCGGCCGGTGGCGATCAACTACGGCGCTCGCGGCACGGCCACGACGACGAGTCCCGACATCCGCGTCGTCTACGGCGCCAACGACGGCCTGCTGAGGATGGTGCGCAACAGCGACGGCGTCGAAACCTGGGGCTTCATGCCACGCGTACTGATGTCGCAGCAGAACACGCTGCGCGAAAACACCGCGGGCAGCGCACTGCCCTTCGGCGTCGATGGCGCGCCAGCCGTGTTGCTGCAGGATCGCAACAGCAGCGGTGGTCCGGCCGACGGCAAAATCGAATCGAGCAACAGCAACGACCGGGCCTGGATGTATTTCGGTCTGCGTCGCAGCGGCCGTTACTACTACGGCATGAATCTGACCAACCCGGATGCACCGTCGCTGCTGTGGCGCATCGGACCCGATGGCCTGTATCGCAGCACCGGCTTGATCAGCGGCACCTCGGGATTTTTCAGCGAGCTGGGGATGACGTTCAGCAACCCGCAGATCGGGCGGATGCGGGTCACCGACAGCGGCACGACGACCACGCGCTCCGTCGTCGTGTTCGCCGGCGGCTACAACGGCGGCGTCAGCGGCAGCAGCAAGGTCGGCAAGGACTTGAACCGCGGCAGCGACAACCGCGTGGGCACCGACGACACGGTCGGCAACGCGATCTACATCGTCGATGCGCAGACCGGCGACCTGATCTGGAAAGCGCGGCAGGGTACGTTCAGCAGCAGCACGCCGTACAACAGCAGTACGCGCGCGTTCCAGCATCCGCTGTTGCTCGACAGCATCCCGTCGGACGTCAACATCATCGACACCGACGGCGACGGCTTGATCGACCGGCTCTACGTCGGCGACACCGGTGGCCGCTTGTGGCGCGCCGACTTCCCCGCCGCCGATCGCAGCGCTTGGGTGCTGACGCCGCTGGCGAGTCTGGGCCGCCACCGCAACAGCAATGTCGCCAACGACCGGCGCTTCTTCCAAGCGCCGGACTTTGCGCCGCTGCGCAGCAACACCGGCAATTACGACGTGATCACGATCGGCTCCGGTGACCGCGAAGATCCGTTGAACACGGCCGCGCAAAACTTCCTGTATTCGTACCGGGATTTCCGCGTCGTCAGCAACCGGACGGCCAGCGAGGTCATCACCAGCGACAGCACGCTGAAGGGCCAGACCGACTTCGTCGATCTGACGACAACCTGCGCCTCGGGCAGCACCAGCTGCGGCTCGACGCTGGACCTGGGCACCGGCTGGCGCATCCAGCTGACCGGCAGCGGCGAAAAGACGTTCTCGCAGCCGTTGAGCGCATCGGGCACGACGTTCTTCAGCACGTACACGCCACCCAGCACCAGCACGGTGACCTGCACGCCGAGCGAGGGCACGAACCGGATCTATGGCGTGTCGCTGACCAATTCGCGGCCGACCGTCGCCAGCTTCATCAACGACGGCGACGGCACGCAGCGTAGTCAGGCGACGGCGACGCCGGGCCTGCCCGGCGAGTTCAACGCGCTGACGGCCGATGCACTGGCCGTCAACACCAGCACGCAGAAGGTCGAGTCGACGCCGCGATATACGATCTACTGGCGCGAACGCCGCAGTGATGAGGAGACCGCACCATGACAAGCGCAGCCAGACAGCCGAACCGCCAGCGCGGATTCACGCTGGTCGAGTTGATCGTGGCCGTGAGTATCGTCGGTCTGCTGACGGCGATCGCGCTGCCGACGTACCGCACGTACACGATGCGCGCAAACCGCGCCGTGGCCAAAGCCGCGCTGGTCGATCTGGCAACACGCCAGGAAACCTATTTCGTCGACCGCAAGGCCTACGCCGGTAGCCTCAGCGACATCAACGCCAACGGCTTTCTGTCGCGCGACAGCACGATGACGTCCGCTCAAGGCAACACGACGATCTATTCGCTGAGCATGGCCGCTCACAGCACGTCGACCTGTCCGGCAACCGGCTCGGTCGGCAGCACCAGCTATACGCTGATCGCCACACCGGTGGGCAACCAGGCGTCCGACAGCTGCGGCTCGCTGTGCATGACGTCGACCGGCATCCGGCTGACGTCGGCGAGCACGCCGGCCGATTGCTGGTCGCGCTGACCGGTTCGCGCCAGATGTGGCGCCGATCGCATCGGCGCCACATCTGGCCGCTGTGACTCAGTCCGCGGTGTCGCCGGATGAGTCGATGCTGGCGTTGCGTACCGACGTAGCACGACGCAGTGCCGGCGGCAGCGAAAACACGATGTGCTCGGCGCGGCCCGGCAGCTCGCGTGCCGTCGACAGCTGACCGCCGAGCTGCTTGAGCCGCATCACCACCTGTTCGACCAGAATCTCGGGCGCGCTGGCACCCGCGGTGACACCGACGCGCGGTTTGGCGTCGAGCCATTGCGGCTGGATGTCCTCGGGCCCGTCGATCAAGTAAGCCGGCGTGCCGCGGCTCTCGGCCAGCTCGCGCAGACGGTTCGAGTTGGAGCTGTTGCGGGAGCCCACCACCAGCAACACGTCACACTGAGACGACAGCTCTTTGACCGAGTCCTGGCGGTTCTGCGTGGCGTAGCAGATATCGTCTTTACGCGGCCCGCTGATCATCGGAAAACGCTGGCGCAGCGCATCGATCACGCGCGCCGTGTCGTCCATCGACAGCGTGGTCTGCGTGACATACGCGATATGGTCCGGCCGTGGCACCGACAGCTTCTGCACGTCGTCGGGGGTTTCGACCAGATAGATGTGGCCGCCGTAGCTTTCGTCGAACTGCCCCATCGTGCCCTCGACTTCAGGGTGGCCGGCGTGCCCGATCAGCACCACTTCGCGGCCTTCGCGAGAGTAGCTCTTGACCTCGATGTGCACCTTGGTCACCAGCGGGCAGGTCGCGTCGAACACAGTCAGCTTGCGCCGCGCTGCATCGTCGCGCACCGACTGCGGCACGCCATGCGCCGAGAAGATGCAGACCGCGCCTTCGGGGACTTGGTCGACTTCGTCGACGAACACGGCACCCTTCTCGCGCAAGCCATCGACGACGAAGCGGTTGTGCACGACTTCGTGGCGCACGTAGATCGGCGCGCCGAGCAGTTCGAGTGCGCGCTCGACGATTTCGATCGCGCGATCGACGCCAGCGCAGAACCCGCGCGGATTGGCCAGCAGGATGTCCATGTCGATCAGGCTCCGGCTTTGGGCGCAGAGGGGCTGCGCAGGCTTTCGATCAGCGAATCGAGCACCATCAGAGCGGCGCCAATGCTGATCGCCGCATCGGCGACGTTGAACGCCGCAAAGTGCCAGGTGCCCCAGTAGAAATCGACGAAGTCGACGACATGGCCACGCGTAACGCGGTCGATCACATTGCCGAGCGCCCCGCCCATGATCAAGGCCAGTGCGATGGCCACCCGCGTCTGACCCTGCGGATTGCGCCGCATCCACATCAGGATGCCGATGCTGACGGCCACGCCGATCAGCACGAACACGATCGGCGACGACTCGCTGAACATCGAAAATGCCGCTCCGGTATTTCGCAAGCTGGTCAGGTTCAGGTGCGGGAACAGCGGCACCGTTTCGTACAGGGCCATGTGCTTGACCACCAGCTGCTTGGTGACCTGATCAACCAGCATCACCACGGCCGTGAGCCACAGCCAATGCACGTTGCGGAACGAACTCATCGACACGGACAACTCCTGGTACCGGGCCGGCTTGGCAGCCGGCGTTAGATCACGCGGCGGACTTCACCGGCGCCATCGATGTTGGTGTGGCAGCGACCGCACAGACCGGGGTGCGCCGCATCGGTTCCGACGTCGGCCACTTGATGCCAGCAGCGCTCACATTTCGGATACGGCGAGGCTTCCGCGTAGACCCACAGGTTTTCGCCGCTGGACAGCGTGTGCTCGCGCGCTTCGGCCGGCTTGGCCGCCAGCGGCGACAGACGCGCGCCCGAGGTGATGAACCAGAAGCGCAGCTCGTCGCCCGGCGTGCCGAGCGCGGCCGCCAGATTCGGGTCGGCGTATAACGTGACGACGGCGTTCAAGCCCGAGCCGATCGTGCCGGCCGCGCGCAGCTCTTCCAGCGTCTTCTTCACCGCTTCGCGGCTCGACACCAGCAGCGCCCAGTCGACGCCATCGGCGGCCAGATCGATCGACGGCAAGTCGTACCAGCGCTGCGCGAACACGCTGGCGCTGCGGTCGCCCGGCAGCAGCTGCCAGATCTCGTCGGCGGTGAACGACAGCACCGGCGCGATCCAGCGCACCATCGCCTCGGCGATATGCAGCAGCGCGGTCTGCGCGCTGCGCCGCGCGAGGCTCTTGGGCGCGCTGGTGTAGAGGCGGTCCTTCAGCACGTCCAGATACAGGCCGCCGAGGTCGGTCACGCAGTAGTTGTGCAGCTTCTGGTAGACCAGATGGAACTGCGCATCGGCGTAGGCCTGACGAATCTCGTCTTGCAACTGCGCGGCTTGGGCGACGGCCCAGCGGTCGATCAGCAGCATCTGCGCCGGCGGCACCGCGTCCTGCGCCGGATCGAAGCCGTCGAGGTTGCCGAGCAGATAGCGCGCCGTATTGCGGATGCGGCGATACGCATCGGCCATGCGCTTGAGCAGGTTGTCGCTGATGGCGATCTCGCCGCTGTAGTCGCTGGCGCTGACCCACAGACGCAGCACGTCGGCGCCCAGCGTCTTGGTCACCTGCTGCGGAGCCACGACGTTGCCGAGCGACTTGCTCATCTTGCGGCCCTGCTCGTCGACCGTGAAGCCGTGCGTCAGCACCGCCTTGTACGGCGTGCGACCGCGCATCGCCACGCAGGTGAGCAGCGAGGAATGGAACCAGCCACGATGCTGGTCCGAGCCTTCCAGATACATGTCGGCGATCGGCGCCAGGCCTTGCGCGTCGAGCGCCGCGGGGTTGGTCGAGACGAACGTGCACTGGTGCGCGCTGCCCGAGTCGAACCAGACATCGAGCGTGTCCGGGCACCGGTCGTAATCGGACGCTTCGGCTTGCGGCAGCCAATCGGACACCGACGAACCGAACCAGGCTTCGAGCCCGCGTGCTTCGACGGCATCGGCCACCGCACGCAGCAAGTCACCGGTACGCGGATGCGGCGCCTGCGTGGCCTTGTGAACGAACAGCGCCAAGGGCACGCCCCAGGTGCGCTGGCGCGAGATGCACCAGTCGGGACGCTCGGCGATCATGCCGCGGATGCGTTCGCGGCCCCAGCCGGGGATCCAGCGCGTGGCATCGATCGCCTCCAGCGCGGCGTCGCGCAGGCCGGCTTGATCCATCGACACGAACCACTGCGGCGTCGCGCGGAAAATCAGCGGCGACTTGTGGCGCCAGCAATGCGGGTAGCTGTGCGTGATCGTCGCTTGATGCACCAGCGCGCCGGCGTCGCGCAGCGCGGCCAGAATCGGCTCTTCGGCCTTGCGCACATGCTGGCCACCGACGGCCGGCTCGTCGTCCTGAAACTTGCCGGACGACATCAGCGGGCTGGCCACCGGCAGCCCATAAGCCTTGCCGACCAGATAGTCGTCGACACCATGCGCCGGTGCGGTATGCACCAGGCCCGTACCGGCCTCGGTGGTCACGTGCTCGCCGAGAATCACCGGCACGCTGATGGGTTTGAGCGGATGGCGAGCGGTCACGCCCGCGTCGCGCAGCGCTTGGCCTTTGGCCGTGGCCACGACGGCTGCGCTCTGCTGATAACGCTGCGCCACGCTGTCGACCAGGTCGGCGGCCAGCACCAGCAGGCCGGCATACTCGAAACGCACCAGTGCGTAATCCAGATCGGCGTTCAGCGCGATGGCCTGGTTCGCCGGCAACGTCCACGGCGTGGTCGTCCAGATCA
>Ga0256309_1000141_pt1 | contig 13537 bp, 1 predicted proteins | sample ColtaT_FD_183678 | JGI IMG/M metagenome (GOLD analysis project Ga0256309, IMG submission 183678) | Metatranscriptome of freshwater microbial communities from Columbia River, Oregon, United States - Colum_Colum_RepA_8d (Metagenome... | ecosystem: Environmental > Aquatic > Freshwater > River...
CGCCGAGAAAAATGAAGCGATCGCATCAAAAACACATGCGGCTGTGAACAACGTCAAACCCGCAGCGTGGAAGGCGATTCGTGAAGAAGTGCTCCCTTCGCGAGCACCGCCGCAGAACCAGAGATATCGCAATCCCGCAGCGACACCCGCACACAGTCCAATGTCTGGTTCCAACAGCGAAGTGCCCGCAGTGGCCCCTTCCAGGGTCGTTGATGCCAACGGCAACCGACGCACAGCGACGGGAATGGTGAGGGCGCTCTTTCCTGGCAGAATTCCCAATTCCGTGGTGAGTGGAGTCAATTCGTAGCCGGGGATGTCCGGAAGATCGAGTCTCAAATCCTCCGCCGCGATGAAGCCATGATTGGTCACGAAGAACTCAATCTGACCAGTCTCACCAGGAGCCAAGTCCGGAATCTCCGTCGCCTCCATCGTCACGACGGGAGCTGGAACATTGGTCTCAAAGACCGTTTCCAAGGTGATCTTGTAATGGTCCTGAATCTCCGTTGGTTCGACGATCCAGCGATAGGTCACCACGGATCGTTCGATGAACACTTCCGACTGATTCACGATTCCAGGACGAATTGTGAAAGTGAAACGCGTTGTGTTGTGTTGGGCTGCGGTGACCTCTACCAAATAGGTTCCTTCCGGCAGATTGGGCAACAGAATCTTGCCGGATTCATCCGTGGTCCCTGTGGCGATGACAACCGAGTTGTCGTATGGATCAAGGACTCTTACGGTCGCGCCTTGAACTTTGGGCTGACTGGCGACGGTAAATGTCAGGTTGTCGGTGACCGTGACTTCGTAATCGCCGATTGCTTCCGACACGACTCGCAGATCGAACGGAACGTTGACTCCGGTGTGGTTGTTGAACACGCCGATATGCCCGGCGAATCTCAGCAGCGGTACGTTGTTGGTCGGATTCAATGAGACTGTGAACGCGGTCGATTGACCGGGTGCCAACGAGGTGATCGTTGGATTGGATGCCAGCGTCATCCACGGGATATCCGGCAGCCCGATGGTCAGATCGCCGGTCGGTGCTCCGCCTGTGTTGGTGAGAGTGACGGTCACGAAAGTTTGCTCGCCACGGACCAATTCGCCCGTCAAAACCGCTGGATTCGCGCTAATCACCGGAGTCAGGGGAACGACGACGAGAGCAACTGGAATCGACAGCGTGGCTCCTTCGCTCGTGGAGAGCGAGAGCGACATCAACGACTGCAACACGGAGCCATCCACCGCAGTGAGGGTGTAATTCAACATGACGGAGCCGTCGCCGCTGAGCGTGTCGGCGACCGAAAGTTGAACTTCAACATTGCTCGGAACACCCGTCGCGGAGGCCACAAGCCCGGTCAGTGGGATGTTGCTGAGGTTGTTAATTTGAATCTGACCGGTCAGTGGGATTCCTGGGACGATACGCACTCCCAACTTGTCCGGAGCGGCCGACAGGCCGACGATCGTAAATTGATCCTGCACGGCATCGGTGGCGACGGCAGGATGATCCGCACTGATCGAATAGAGTCCCGCTTCAAACTGCAGCGGTTGGAACACCGTCGCAAAATTGCCGTTCGCATCCGAGACGACATTGATCACTCGCCGTGTGCCGTTGACCAATACTCGAATACTGACGCGCTGGAACGCGGCCGAAGTTCCCTCATGCAAATCGGTGACATGTCCGGTCAACGGAATCGGATTGCCGTTGGCGATCACGGTGACATTCGTCTGCACGGTGGCGTGATACGGAGCGGCGATCGTGAGGTCGCTCGACGCACCTTCGTTGTTGTGCTCGATCCCTTCTTCCAGGAACTGATTGACGTCGGTCACCACGACGATGTGGAAGGTTCCCAACATCTCGGGAGCTTGGAAGTTCCGCGACCGAGAATAAGCCTCGCCAATACCCAACGGTCCCGACACCGACACCGCTCCGAGCAGCAAATCGCCGCCGTCAAAGAACTCGTCTTCCGACAGATAAACCCGATCGACCCACGAGCCAGCAGCGGCAGCGATGCCGTCGTTGGAAACTGTCCAATCGACTCGGAACGTATCCCGTGCGAACAACGCGCCCGGAGTGACATTCACATGGGTCACACGCAAGTCCGGCAAATCCACATCGCTCACAGTGAGCGTGTCGATTCCCGAATTGAACGTGGCCGCCGACGCGGAGATCGAAACAAGTTGAGCACCATCGACCAACGCATCAATCACTCCGTTGACGATGAACGAGACACTGGCCTGTCCTGCTGGGATCGTGATGCTGGTGGGCACGGTCGCTTCGGTCGTGTCGCTGCTGGTCAGCGTGACCACGAGCGCTTCAGTCGTCGGTGTGTTACGACTGACTGTCGCACGCGCGGCACCATGTTCGGCGATGACGTCGCTATCAATGGTGAGTCGCAGGGTATTTCCATCGTTGTCCGAGACATCGATCGTCCCCGTTGCCGCGCCCTCTTCAAGCACGACCCCATTCACCGTCGTAATTTCAGCCACGATGGTGGCGGTCTGGATTCCGTCTACGAAATCATCATCGACAGCCCGAATCGCGAACGTCACCGACGCACGGTTGGCGGGAATCGTCACCGAGTACGGAATCTGAACGATGTCATTTTCCGCCAGCAGCCTGACCGTCAGCTCCGATGTCGAGACCGAACTACGTGTCACGGTCGCGGTCGTCCCAGAGGAACCTTCCGCAATGACCTGACTGTTGATCGTCAACGACAAATTCGGAATGTCGTTATCAGTGACATCCACAGCATCGTTGCCGGAAACGAAATCGGTCGCGGAAGCGATGAACTCGACACGATGAGTCCCATCGAGAATCGAGTTGTTGAACGCTGTGATCGAGAACGTCACTGAGGCTTCGCCCGCCGGAATCGTCACTGAAACCGGCACGCGCGCTTTGTTGGTGTTGCCGCTGATGAGGCTGACGACCAACGGCTGACTGGTGTCCGTATTTCGCGAGACAGTCGCGGTGGTCACTGGGTTTCCAGCATTTTCGGCAAAGGAGTCGGCGGCAATGACCAGCGTCAATGTCGCCAAGTCGTCGTCCAAGACATTGATTTGAGCGCTCCCATCAATGAATCCGGCTGCCGACGCGGTGAGAATCGAGGATTGCGTGCCATCCACGAGTAGGTCATCCACCGCAGAGATCAAGAAGGAGATCGACGAGGTTCCCGCTGGAATAATGACGCTCGCCGGTAACGACACCTCCGACGTGTCTGACGAGTTCAAGGCGACTTCCAGATCCGTCCCAAAGCCCGTGTTGCGAGTGAGCGTGATCCACTGAGCCTGACCTTCGTCCATGACCGTCGTTGAGACCAACAAATTCAGATACGCAGGCAGGTTGATGGTCTGCGCATCAATTCCCGCGTTGTTGGACTCATTGTGCTCAAACAAGTCATTGCTCACGTCCGTGCGTACGATGAATCGCCAAGTCCCCGTCACGAATGACGGCAGTCGCACTTGCTCCGTGCGCGTGACGAAAGGCTTGACCACGTTCTCAGGATCAGCGGCGATCGACACGTCGTAGGTGAACGAGCCCAAATAAATGTCGTCACCGACTTCCGCGTCGTCGGACAGAAAGACTTGATCAGTCCACGGCCCATCAGCCGCTTTATTGCCGTGATTGCTGACTTGGTAAGACAGTGTGACTTCTTCACCCGACAATCCCGTCGCCGGAGCCGTAATCTCGCTGACTTGCAGATCAGGGTAAGCGGCCAACGTCGATGTCTTAACGGCACTGAAGAATTCATTGGCTTCGGCATCACTGGCCGAGTTGCATTCAAACACTTGTCCGTAAATGTCGGTGTAAACGGCGACTCGAAACCGTCCGGTTCCGCGTTCGCCATCCGGCAACCGAAACACCACTTCTTGATGCTCGGAGACGGGAGACTCGACACTTGTTGGAGCGAGGTCGGCGGAGTTGACGACCGTGGCGTAAACCGTTTCCAGAATCTGATCGTTCTCGTCCAAACGGTCCAAGCGAACGTAGCTGTAATTCGAGCCGCTGCTGGCATTGCCTTGATTGACGTTGTCCCAAGTGACTTTCACTTCCGTTCCGGACTGCAAGGCCAATTGAGGATCGCTAGCCGCGACCAGAGTCAGATTTGTGGCAATGAGATCAGGGTACGTGGCAAGTGTGGACATGACCGTGGCACTCGGCACCGTGTTGTTGGTCTCGGCAGAGCCGTCACCGTTCAGCTCAAAGACTTGGCCATACACGTCCGTCACCACGACGACCCGGAAGATTCCGACGCCGCGCGGTCCGTCCGGCAAGTTGAACGAATACTGCTGTTCGAGCGCAGGATGATTTACATCGGTGACCTCGAACGGGCCGTTCACCGCGATCACTCGCGAGCTGACGACTTCGAGCACATCTCCTGCGGCATCGACTCGTTCCACTCGCACATAGTCGTAGTAGGAGTCGGTGGGGGCGGTACCCAGATTGCTGTCGGTCCATTTGACCGTCACCAGCATTCCGGATTGGAGTTGCAAGACTTCGGGATCGGCGGGAGTCAGCGAAACTTGCGACACCACCAAATCCGGGTACGGAGCCAGCGTGACGGCGAACGCATCGCCGCTGGTCGAGTTATTCGTCTCGGCATCTTCGGGAACCTGAACGTTGAATTCGCCGATGTTCGAGTGCGTGTCGGTGGTGATCGTGATTTGCAGATTGCCCACGCCCGCATCCCCATCGGGCAGATCGAACGTGTGCGAGCGAGCGTGTGACTGTCCCGGAGCCAAATCGCCGAGCGAACTGGTGTCGTGATACACGATCTGGTTGTAGATCGTCTGCTCCGTCGTCAGGTTCTGGACGATGACTCGATCGTACCACCAGCCTTCCACGTTCCGGTTGCCGGTGTTTTGATCGCTCCAGTGAACTGTCACGGAGTCACCGGTCTGCGGACTCACTGGCCGATCGACGGTGACGTTAATGACCTGCAAATCGACAAATATGTCGAAGAATGAACTGGCCGAGTTGTTCGCTTCGGCGTCGTCGTGACTGACGGCGTTGAATTCAAAAAGATCGTTGTGGAAGTCGGTCGTGACGAGAACTTCGTATTGACCACCGTCTCCCACGAACGCATCGACCGAATGCGCGCGCGTGCCGTCGGCCAACAAGCCGCCCGCTTCGGAGTACTGCTCGTCGAAGAGCACCGCTCCGGTCGTGGTATTGCGAACAAGCACTCGCTCCGTCCAACCGATGGAGGTCTCGCGAACACCGCGATTCGCCGTCGTCCACGAAATCGTCAATTCGCCTGCGGCGTTCGGTGTCGTCGCATTCAGATTCTCGACCTTTAGGTCCGGGTTGTTGGTCCCGCCGATGTAGTTTCCGAAATCAACAACGGTCGGATCGCCGTTGTAGACAAACACCGTGCGGTTCCCCAACGACGCCACATAGTCCCCTTGCAGGACTTCGGCGATGGGATGGTCGCCGACCGACAAGCCGGAGATGACGTATTGGCCGGAGCCGTCCGTCACGGCCGATGGCTCCTCACCGTCATCGAACGTCCCGTCCTCGTCGACATCGACGAAGATCGTCCAGCCGCTCAAGGCTTGATCGTTCACGTCGCGGAATCCATTGGCGTTGTGGTCGTACCACTTCGTGCCCGTCAGTCCGGTGTTCGGGTCCGGTTGATAGTTGTAGAAGTCGAAACCGGTGTGATCCGTTTGCTCCTGAATGTAGAGCTGGCGATCGCCGACGGATGCCGTCCAACCTTGCTGCAATTCTTCGCGAATCCAATAGGTCGCACCGGCCGGGACATCATCAATGAAGAATCGGCCAACTTCGCCAGCATCACTCGATGTGACCGCGAAGGGCTCGCCTCCGTCACGGTTTCCGTTGTCATTGAGGTCGACGTAAATCGTCCAACCGGGGAGACCGGGCTCGTCACCTTGGTGATAACTGTCGCCGTTGAGATCATTCCACTTGGTGCCTGAGATGCTGGCGGTCGCCAATTGCACGTTGCCAAAATCTTCGGCCAGAATCGTCGCACCGTCTCGATAAACGTAGATGTAACGGTCGCCGCGTGAGGCATTCCAACCGATCTGTGGCTCTTCGCGCAAGAGAACATCACCGGTGAAGTTCTCCGGGAAGCCAGACAACGTGTAGTTGCCGTTCGCGTCCGTAACCGCTTGCGGCTCGCCTTCGTCGATGACCCCGTTGAACGGACTGAGGTCCGCATAGATCGTCCAACCGGACAGGCCCTCGTCTTCGGCGTCGCGATTGCCGTCGGCGTCGTGGTCCCGCCATTTCGTCCCGGAGATCGTCGTCTGCGCCCCTGGGAAGAAGTTGCCGAAGTCTTGATTGACGACGTGTTCGCCGTTGTACACAAACAGGGAATAGGTGCCGGCCGTTTGAGTCCAACCGGCTTGTGACTGTTCCCACATGTAATGAGAGCCGTAGCCAACGTTGGCGATGGTGTATTGTCCCAACTCATTGACAGCCTCCGTGCCCGGATTGTCGGCCTGCGTGATCGCGGACAATTCTCCGGCGTCCAATTCGCCGTTGAAATTGTTGTCGAGGAAAATCGTCCAGCCCGACAGCAGCGGCTCGTGCGCGTCGCGCTGGCCATCGCCATCCAGATCGTTCCACTTCACGCCGCTGATCGAACCCGGAACCGGGATGAAATTCGCGAAATTGAGCGTCGATTTCTGATCGCTGTTGTAAACAAACACGTTCAGCGAACCGCCGTAGCCGGGCGTCGGCACATAGTCCGGCTGCATGATTTCGCGCACTGTGTACGAGCCAGCCAGCAAGCCGCTGAAGGAGTAGGCACCGGTTCCCGCGGCGGTGACGGTCACCGGCTCCCCTGCGTCCTGCACGTTGTCGTTATCGAGATCGACGTAGATCGTCCAACCGGTGAGGGCTTCGTCGCCCTCGTCCCGTTGCCCATTCCCGTTGTGATCGTGGAACTTGATCCCTTCGATGCCCGACGCCGCGATCGGTTCGTAGTTGGCGAAGTCGATGGATCCATAGGCGTAATTCTCGTAAATGTACAATTCGCGGTCACCCCGCGACGCGACCCAGCCCCCTTGTGGCTCCTCGCGAATCCAGAGGTTGCTGCCGGCCGGAATGTTGTCGATGAGATACGTCCCCGCTTCATCGACGTCGGGTGTGCCCGCAACATCAGCGGACGTGATTGCGAATGGCTCGCCGGGATCGCGCTCACCGTCGTTATTGAGATCGACGTAGATCGTCCAGCCGGATAATCCCGCATCGTCGTAGACATACTGCCCGAGGTCGGAATCGTAGTGGTAGGCACGGTAGCTATCGCCATTCAAGTCGTTCCACTTCGTTCCCGCGATGGAACCTGGAATCAAATGCCGGTTTCCAAAATTGGCCGTGGCCGTCCCACTGATCGGGATCGGCACGTAACGGTCACCCAACGTCGCTTGCCAGCCCAACTGCGAAACTTCGCGCAGGAGTTGAGTTCTCGCCGGGACGTCCGTCAGGGTGTAGGCCCCATTGACGTCGGTCACAGTCGACGGCTCGCCGACATCCAGAATGCCGTCACGATCCGCATCCACATAAATCGTCCAACCAGCGCGCAACGGCTCATCGGGCGGAGTCGTCAGGACGAAATTATCAAACGTCTGGTTGGAGAAGCTGTAAAGCGCAACTCGGCCTGACGAGAAAGTACTCGTGGTCAATGTTGTGGCCGGAGTCGTTGCCCCGTCCACGAAGACCGAGTAGGTGTTGACGCTGACCACAATCCGCAGGTGAGCGTCGCTCACGCCTGGCGTAAATAACCCGGTCATCTCATTCAGTTTTGATCCACCGTTTCCGTCTTGGACGATATGCCAATACAAGCCAGTGCCGGCTCCTCCATTTCCTCCAGAGACGAGTAAAACTCCGTTGTTGGCATCGGGCGACCGCAGCCAAATGCCGCCGTCCTGAAGGTCGTTGATGTCCACTTCGATCGTGAAATCGACCACGTCGAACGGCAAGGAACTGTAAGTTGACGGCGAGTTCGACGGTGCTTGGCTGACATACGCACCTCCGCTGGTTGTCCAGTTTCCGATCTCGTTGCCCCATTGCGCTGATGCACCGGCATCGAAGTCGTCGCTGAAGCTTGGCCCGGCAAGGTCGCGGACGCTGTCCCCATCGACATCCTCCCACTTCACTCCCGACACGTTCCCAACCGCTCGGAAGTTCGCGAAGTCCTCACCAGAGTTGATCGCTCCGACCCGGTAAACGTAGGTGTAATTGTGGCCGATTGACGCAGTCCAACCCGCCTGTAGCACTTCTCTGAGCAAGACGGATGCGGTGACGTTGGCCGGCAGCGTCAGCGAGTAGTTTCCATCCGCGTCGGTTTCGTCCGATGGTTCGCCTGCGTCGAATACTCCGTCGAAATCGAGGTCCGCGTAGATCGTCCAGCCAAGAAGTCCTTCATCCCCTTCATCGCGGATTCCATCGGCGTTGTGATCGTTCCACTTCGTTCCAGTGATGGTGGTTGCCGCGTTCGGGAAGAAGTTGCCGAGGTCGATGCCTTCGCGATCCTCTCCGTTGTTGAGATACAAAAAGTGAACGCCGTCGTCGCTAAAGAAAAAGTTCGGGAAGGTCGCTGTCCAACCTGCTTGCGGTACTTCACGAATCGTCTGATCCCCGTATTGCACGCCATTGATGGTATAGGTGCCGAGTTCGTTTTCTGGCGTTTCGAGATCGTCATTCGCGGTGATTGCGAATGGCTCTCCCGGAGTTAAGGCTCCGTCGTTGTTCTCATCGACATAGATCGTCCAACCAGCGAGCAATGGTTCGTTGGGATCGCGATAGCTGTTGCCATTGAGGTCATTCCACTTCACTCCGCTGACCGAACCGTCCACCGGCAAGAAATTTCCAAAATCGACATCCTCTGCGTGCTCGCCGTTGAACAGGAAGAACTCATCGTCGCCGATGGACTGCACCCAACCAGCTTGTGGCACTTCGCGCACGTACTGACCGCCGTATCCAACGTCTTGAATCGTGTATTGTCCGGTCTCGTCGATCTCCGCAGTACCGGGATTATCTGCCTGAGTGGTGGCCGAAAGCTCACCCGGATCCAGAACGCCGTCCGCATCGGCATCGATGTAGATCGTCCAACCGAAGAGCCCTTCTTCTCCCTCATCGCGGTAGCCATTGCCATTGCGGTCGTGCCACTTCAGCCCGCTGATCGAACCTGGAACGAGTTCAAGGTTGGCAAAATCGACGGTTTCTTGTTCACCATTCAGCAAGAAGATTTGCTGATGATCCCCCGTGAAGAACTGCGACGGAACCCAATCTTCCTGAGCGACTTCCCGAACGAACGTCGTTCCAGCGAGCAAACCTGTGATCGTGTATTCGCCATTGGTGTCTGTCTCCGCAGATGGTTCACCCGCGTCGAGCGCCCCGTCATTGTCGAGATCGACGTAGATCGTCCAGCCAACGAGTCCTTCATCGTCGAAGACATTCGCATTGAGGTCGTTGACCTCGCGAATTCCATCGCCGTTGTGGTCGTGCCATTTCGTTCCATGAATCCCCGTTGCAGGATTGGGTTCGTAGTTGGAAAAGTCGATGTTGCTCCGAACCTCAGCCTCGAGGAGATAAATGGTGTTCTCACCTCGCGAGGCGGCCCAACCCCCTTGCGAGACTTCTCGCACGAACACGGTGCCACCCGCCGGAACATTGCTGATCAGGTAACGCCCAGCGGCATCCGTGACCGCAGAGGGTTCGTCATTGTCAAACGCATGGTTGTTATTCAGGTCAACATAGATCGTCCAATTAGCGAGTCCTTCGTCGTCGTAGACAACGAGCGAATCCAGAGGAACCGATGTGATCTGCAACTCATAATGTCCGGTGCCGCCGGTGGTCCCGCTTCCCGCAGTATTGGGGTTGTAGGAAGTGTTGCTGTATCCGCTGACTCCAATGTAGTAGGTGCCCGTGACCGGAATCGTATATGTGATGAGCGACGTGCGACCGCCACCGCCATCGTCATTCGCCGCAACCGCAGTACCCGCCGCATTAAAGAGCTTCAAATAGGTATCGAGCGATGAAAATCCGGCGGCCAAATTCCCCGTAAAAGTTCTGGCCGTAATGACGTCATTGGCATCGGCCGAGAACATGTAGAAGTCAACGTCTTTCGCCACACTGGCCAAGTTGAGATTATCGCCAATCGTCCCCGCGTAGCGCACTATTGCCGGGTTCGCACTAAGGTCCGCTACGACGGCGTCCACGAGAGTGTCCGAACCCTCACCCGCTGTAAGCGTCTCCGTTGCGACCAGGGTCACCTGCACTTGATGCGAGGCTCGCAGTCCATCGCCGTTGTGATCGTTCCATTTCGTCCCACTGATCGAACCTGGCGCGAGTTCGCGATTTCCGAAATCGGCTGTCACCGTGCTGTTGGCGGCCACGAAAAGGTAATAAGTGTCTCCGCTCGTCTGCCGCCAGCCCAACTGCTGGACCTCGGCGATGCGATAGCGGCCGCTGGGAACATTGGCGATCGAATAGGAACCATCTGCTCCCGTGACGGCCGATGGTTCACCGGCATCGAGTTTACCGTCCTGATTGAGGTCCAAATAGATCGTCCAGCCCGACAAACCGGGCTCAAGCTCCGGAGTTGTGTCTCGTACACCGTCATCGTCCAGGTCGTTCCACTTCACGCCAGTGACCGCACCGATTCCGTCCACGAAGTTGCCGAACTCGACGAACTGCGGATACACACTTTCATAGACGTAAATCTCGCGATCTCCCCGCGAAGCCTTCCAACCCGGCTGCACAACTTCGCGGATCATCTGCAAACCTTCTGGAACATTGCTGATCGAATAGTGCCCCGTCGCATCCGTGACTGCCGACGGTTCGCTAGCGTCGAGAGTTTCATCGCGATCCAAATCGACGTAGATCGTCCAGCCCGGAAGTCCAACCTCGTCGGCAGAGATCAAATTGTCGACCTCACCTTCCGAGAGGAAAATGGCTCCATCACCGAGCACTTCGACTTCCCCTTCAAAATCGAAGGTCGAAAGGCTGACGAACAACGTTCCACTGCCACCGGTCGCTTCAAGGAGCTCGTTGTAGATCGTCGGATTGGCACCTTCCGGAACACCCGTGAGGTGAATCTCCGCGTTGGCAAAGGAATCCAAACCACCAAATGATGGATAGGTGTAGACATCGACCGATTGCAAGGTGCCAATGACGACGGCAACGCCGGCATTGAAGATCGTGAAGGTGTTGTCGGTGACTCCCGATTGTGGCCGGAATCGCTGAACCGCCAGGCCCGATGTCGCGCCGTTGTCAAAGCTCTCCAGGGTCAGCGCGGGGCTTCCCGTGTAATTTCCCTGTTGGTCTACCGTCTGACCGAATGCGAACGTGACGTCGGTGTACTCGTCAACCACGCCTTCTGAAGCGGGAAGCCCGTCGAAGTAGGTGATCACGCCTCCGCCGCCATTCACGACGGTGTACGGGTATGCTCCCGGAATTTCGAGAGCGGGGAACAAAGGACTTTCCAGATCCAACACGCTGGCGACCGTGGTCCACTCCAGATCTACAATCACTTCATCGCGGTACCCATCTCCGTTCGCGTCGTTGAACTTCAAGCCGGCGATTGTCGCACCGGTGTCCGCCGCAGCCTCGAACGCTCCGATATCAATTCGGGTGCCGTTGATGCGCGCGAAGTTAAATCCGCGCTGATCGAACGGAGCGACCTCGGTGGAGTTGGTGTCGCCATCCAAGTCGAAGGTGTCGACGGGCAACAAAGACGGATTCCCCGTTCCCGCGTCGATCGCCGGACTTCCTGCCACCAAGGCGTGCGTCAACGTCGGCCCCCCGTTTGTGCTGAGCAGCGGGCTGAGCACCGAGCCTACGCTGACTCCGACAATGTTTCCATCTGCGCCGTTCGTCAGGCCAGCCGATGTCGCGGAATCGCCAATCAAATTGTGACGAGTCGTTGAGCTTGAGAAATTGAACGACTCGCCCGGAAACACCGCGAGATCGCTCGCTGAACCGAGGGCGAAGTTGCCCGCCACGATTGTGCTGGCAAACGTCTTCGCACCCGCAGCCGTCGTGTCGATCGCGATGATCCCGCCACCCAGGCCCGTGGTGTCTTCATCGAAGTCCGCTTCGTTATTCACGACGGTCACGTTTCTGAGAACGGCGCTGCCACTGACAGCCAAACCGCCACCATGACGATTGGCCGTATTGCCGCTGATCGTGCTGTTGGTCAGGCTGATCGAGCCATACGCACCACCGCCATCGACACCCGCGTGATTGTCGTTGATTGTGCTACCGACAATCGTCAAGGTTCCCGCATTGAAAAGGCCACCTCCGGAATTGGCGGCGAGATTGTCACTCACCGTGCTCTCGATCAACGTCGCAAAGGACGTCCCCGAATCGTCAATCGCCAGACCGCCACCGTTGAACGCGATGTTGTCGATGACCGTCACATGCCCCAACGTGAGATCGCCGCCGGTCACCAACAAGCCACCGCCATCATCGCTGCCGTCGTTCGCGGTCGCGCCGGGATTCCCGTGACGGATCGTGAGCGCTGACAAATTCAACGCAGCCAATGAGTGCATGACGCGATCAATGCCGGCGGCTGCCGAGGCTCCTGCCTGAATGATCGTGGTGGACGGGTTCGTTCCCGCAATGGTCAATTCATCGGTGATGTCCAAGTCACCCGTGGCACCGAGATCCTCATCTTGTCCGGTGATCGTCAATGTGTAGGTCCCAGCCGGCACATTGATCGTGTCTGCTCCCGCCGTCGCGTTGGCGGCGAGGATTGCTTCGCGGAGCGAAATGAACCCATCCGATCCTCGATCGGCATCCAGCGCCGCCAACGAAGAGACGTTACCATCCAACACGTCTTGAGTCGTTGTGATATCCACCGCCGACAACAGCGATCGAATTTCCAGAGGCTCGATGTTCCGACTCAACCGGCTCTGATGGCCGACTTCTGCATTGCGCTGGGCACGTCCAGTCCGACGAACTCGGCTCCACCAACTTGAAACATCCCGACGAACTCTGCCAACTCCAGTCAACCAATGGCCCAACAACATGGCATCACTCCTTGCGTGACGATGAGGAATTCGAACTCGAAGCGATTCATCCAAGCCAGAAGAGCTTGCCCGTATTTGTTGCACTATCCTTTTGGAAATGAAGTTTTTCCAGTCTACCGCGATAAGTCCTGGGAAGAGGCTGTTGACGACTGTTGAAAATGGCGTCGCGGGGCGGCTTAAATTATTGACGCCAGGTTGTTGAGGTCTCCTTGGTTTTGGGAAAGGTATCGCGGTGAAGACTGTTGGTGGACTTTCCCACGTTTTGTAGGCGCTCGATGAAGAGCGTATGCTCGAACGAAAGGAGAGTTGTCCATGTCCGAACCTCGTCGTCATTTTGCCCGGGAGTTCAATCAGGAAGCGGTCCAGCTTGTGCAGCAGCAGGGGCTGGCGACGGCTGGATGTTCGTCCGAATCTGCTGCGGCGGTGGCGGAGCCAGTTGAGTCAAGTCTCGAAGGGAGGTCATCAAGGCGTTCAGCAGACGGCTCTGGAAGCGGAATGCCGTCGGCTGCGTGAAGAGAACGTGCGGCTGCGGATGGAACGTGAG
>Ga0256309_1000142_pt1 | contig 13490 bp, 9 predicted proteins | sample ColtaT_FD_183678 | JGI IMG/M metagenome (GOLD analysis project Ga0256309, IMG submission 183678) | Metatranscriptome of freshwater microbial communities from Columbia River, Oregon, United States - Colum_Colum_RepA_8d (Metagenome... | ecosystem: Environmental > Aquatic > Freshwater > River...
CGGACCTGTGGCGACGCAGTGTCTACCGATTCGTCGTTCGCACAACCACGCATCAGTTTCTCACAACGCTCGATTGCCCCAGTCCGGCGAACTTGGTCCCCGCCCGCAACGTGACGACAACTGCACTGCAATCGCTCGCGCTACTCAACAATGACTTCATGCTGAAGCAAAGTGAGTACTTGTCTGAGCGATTGAACGCTGAGACCGGCAATGAGCCGACGCAGCAAGCGAGTCGGGCCTTTGAACTCGCTTTCGGTCGCCGCGCATCTGCAAGCGAATTGGCAGCCGCAGTGAGGCTGGTTCAATCACGCGGGCTTGCTCAGCTTTGCAGAATGTTGCTGAACTCAAACGAGTTTGTGTATGTGGACTGATTCAGAATTGCCGAGCGCTAAAGCAAACCGACATCACGGCACCAACTAACTGTGGTTCGCATGGCGTCCGTGAAGTCCGTTGATGGCTTGTAGCCGAGAATTCTGCGTGCTTTGTCGATCGAGTAATCCAGATTCAGTCCGAGGAACTTGATACGAGCACTGGAAAGAAGCGGTGCTTCTTGCTTACCCAATAGTCGATACAACCCCTCCATCAAATTGGCGAGCTTTTTGGCGACCGGAAGAGGAACGGACTTATTGGGGACAGGGATTCCAGCGTTGTCACAAAGAGTGCCAATGAACTCACGGCGCGAGACGAGTCGGTCATCTGTAATGTTGAAGACTTCGCCAACAACGTCGTCTTTCTCAATGGCCAGAAAGATCGCTTCGACCAGATTGCCGACGTATGTGTTGTTGAGCAGTTGCTGGCCAGTTCCCAGAAACTTGAAGCCGCCGCTTTTCAGTCGAGCCAGAACTTTGGGAATAATGGTCTGGTCGCGCGGGCCATAGATAAATCCGGGACGCAAAACTACGGCAGGTAGTTGTCGCTCGCGAATGTGTTCTCGAACGAGGTTCTCTGCTTCGACCTTCGTCAACGTGTAACCGTCGATACCAGTCGTACTGACTGGCTCAAATTCGTCGGTACCGTAATGGTCTCGAGCCGGGTATACACCCAGCGAGCTGACATGCACAAATCGCTTGAGGGTGGTTTGCGCCTCAACCGCTTCTAGTAAGTCACGCAGACCATCGACGTTGACTGACCGATATGCTTCGGTTGGTCCCCAGTCACCAACCTTCGCAGCACAATGCACGACAACCGTCACGCCGTTGGAGGCGCGCCGTAGCGAGTCACGATTGGTCATATCTCCTTCGACGAGATCAACGCCCCAGCTCACGAGGTCGGTGCATTGGCTCGGCTTGCGGACGAGCGCGCGAACACGATATCCACGTTTTCGCATTTGTTCTGCAAAGTGACTGCCAACGAGCCCTGTGGCTCCGGTGATGAGAATCAGATCACTGTCATTAAGCGTCACGAATGAAGCCTTTCACAGGGCCTATCGTTGTGAGTTTCTGCAGCACAACGATTTAACAAGAACAGGCTAGTAAGTACTTTGAAAACCAAACGACTTGAAGAGTTCGGCGTCGCTTACATTTCGAATTGGGTCGCTTACTTCTTCAGCGCCCACTTAGCTCCGCGATAGGCCGAGAGCTGTGTCGATTTCGACTTCATTGCGGCCTCGAAATGCGTCTTGGCCACGTCCTTTTGGCCTGCGAGTAGCTTGCGTTGGCCGATGAAGAATTCGGCTTCACACGTTTGCGGATCAGCCGCACGTGCATCAGTTGTATTGATTGCCTTGCGAAGATCAGCCTCCGTTTGCTTATCTGCGAGATATACCAACAGTGCATCTCCCCACTGTCGTTTCGGAGCCGGGATCGCAATATCCGCTGCGAGCTTGGTATCGGCCTGCGCCTTTTGGTTGAGGTGCAGCATCGTCAAGTAACGCCACGGAATCATGAATCGAAGATTCGGGTCCAGTTCATAGGCTTTATCGAAGGCCGCAAGCGCCTCTGGCATCTTGCTTGCGAAGAAAAGAGCGAAGCCAAGTTCCGCGTGACCAACGGCGTTCTTCGTGTCCCACTTCAAGACATCGTTGTAATCTTTGATGGCACCATCGAGATCGCCCCGTGAGAGTTTACTGCCTGCTCGCAAGCTGATGACCATTGGTTGTGCGGCATTGATTTTCAGGGATTCAGAAAAGTCATTTTCGGCCTCCTCAAATTGGCCCATGTTCATCAGCGTGAAACCACGATTAGTGAGCGCGACTAGGAACTGCGGATCGAGTTCAAGTGCTTTCGTGAAATCAATCACCGCCTCCCCGGAGCGTCCCTGGCCCTGCTGAAACATTCCGCGATTGTTGTAGACTAGGGCCATATTGGGAAACGATTTGACGGTCTCGTCATAGGCCGCCAATGCGGCCTCGTTTTGACCGATGGCGGCTAGCGTGTCAGCAAGGCCAATTCTCGCACCTAGGTGTTGCGAGGAGATCTTCACAGCCGCTTGAAAGTCTTGTACGGCCTTTAGGTTGTCTTGTGTCGCCGAGTGTGCGAGGGCTCGTTGATACAAAGCATTAGCGCGATCTTCGCCCTTTAAAGTCGGCTGACCAATTAATTGATCCGCAATCTTTACAGCGACTTCAGCGTGAGCCTTCTTGTTTTCTAGGCTCGCGAGATTCGTCATGCCGTACAAATACGGCAGGAAGTAGTTCAAGTTGTCGGCGGGCTTGAGGCGGATTGCCTCGCGCGTGTCTGCAATGCCCTGTCGAACGAGCGCGGCGTCTCGATTGGCAATCCCAAGCTCGACACGAGCGCTTGCTCGCAAGTAATACGCTACATGGTCATTCGGGTTTTCAACGAGCACTCCCGTTGCCAACTCGATTGCCTTTTTATGATCTCCGCGGCGGTGCGCCTGATCGGCGTCATTCCTCGCTTGATCATGTGCAGGATTGAGGTTCGGGTCGCGTGGAGCGTTAGGAGCCTGTGTCGCAGACTCTGGTGTCGGCTTCTTTTCATCGTCTGCGTATAGGTTTTCGCCAACGACAGCAATGCAAACGGCAGTCAAAAACAGTTCCAACCATTTGGGTATCTTGTAGAGCATTTCGCACCGCCTCCTAGACGATGTCATCGCGTGAAAATGAGCAGCGACTGCGTCGCCGCGAACCATAGTCGAAGTTTGATTGGCGCGGAATCTTAGAAGCGGCCATGTACGCTGACCACTCCGCACGAGGTCAGTCCTAGATGAGTCCGTGAATGAATCAGCGACTCACAGGAAGACGCTGGAAAGCGGCATTGAGAGGCTTAAGGCGAGCCCTGCTCCTTGACAGTCCGAGTGGCCAAAAGTAATGTCACGCTCCCGCTCAGCAGGATGGGCAGAAGCCGTCGAAGATCCGATTGATTTCGGTGACTCCGACGACACCAATCTGGATGTTGGCATAACCGCGTGAAACCGCGTGAGGAAGTCGACTATGTAGACGTGTCGGTTCAAGGACGTTTCCTTTCGGTAGCGTCTTCGATGGCTTAGCTCTGATGGTTGAGTGTGTTGCCGCTTTGCGGCAGCAACGAGAAAAGTGGGTTGACGCCCGCTTTTTTTGTTCCACGGGAACCGTCGGCAGGTTGTCTGACGACAGGGATCGACTCACCCGATCCCACGAAAGGAAAAGTATGAACGGGGCGGACGTCTTACGATTCGTCGATGCATTGCACCGCGATCGCAATATCGACAAGACCATCGTCGTCGAGGCGCTGGAGCAGGCCATTTTGTCGGCCGCCAAAAAGCACTTCGGCGAAGATTTTCAAATCACGGCGTCGATCGACCCGGTCACAGGTAACCCAACTGTTAAGTGTGACAACAAAGATATCGAACCGGACATGCTCGGCGAGATTCTTGGGCGAATCTCCTCGCAAACCGCTAAGCAAGTTCTGATGCAGCGGATCCGTGAAGCGGAGCGCGATTCGATCTTTGACGAATATGAAGAGCTGAAAGGCCAATTGGTTAGCGGGGCAGTAACTCGATTCGAGGGCGGTTCTGCACTTGTGACGCTCGGCAAGATTGACGGGTTTCTTCCTAAGAGCGAGCAGATTCCTGGCGAGTCTCACCGTATTGGCGAGCGAATCAGGGCGGTGGTCATTGAGGTTCGTAAATCAGGAAGTCGCGTAAAGATCATTCTTTCGCGAACTCATCCTGATTTAGTCTTGCGCCTGTTTGAGACTGAAATTCCCGAAGTTGCCGAGCGGATTATTGAGGTTCGCTCTTTGGCTCGTGAAGCGGGATATCGTTCAAAGGTTGCTGTCTCGTGCTTGGATAGCAAGATCGACTCAGTCGGAGCTTGCGTGGGTGTTCGTGGCGCTCGAATCAAGAATATTGTTGACGAACTGGCCGGCGAGCGGATCGATATCGTGAGATGGAATGATTCGCTTCAAGTACTCGTTCCAAACGCGATGCAACCGTCTGAAGTTGAGGACGTGATCCTGTGCCCGATGCTGGGTCGCGTTATCGTTTTAGTTCGCGAAGATCAGCTTTCCTTGGCAATAGGTAAGCGCGGCCAAAATGTGCGGCTAGCGTCGAAACTTGTTGGCTGGGACATCGAGGTGATGACCCGAGATGAGTTGAATGAGCAGCTCGAAAAGTCGGTCGCGGCTTTTTCGCAAGTGCCGCATATTACGGAAGAGTTGGCGGAAAGCTTGGTGTCGCAGGGCTTCTTTAGCTTCTACGACTTGTCTGTGATTGAGCCGGATCAACTTCAAGAAATGAGCGGGTTAGCTCCCGAGGAGTGTGAAGAGATCGTCGCCCACGCCGACGACGAAAGCGAAAAGCAAGAACAAGAAGAGACTCGCCGTAAGGCGGAAATGAAGTTGCAACGTGAAATCGATTCGCGAGCTCCTGCGGCACCTCACGCAGCAACACCAACTCCTGTTGATGCTGCTTTAGTGGAATCGCCGGAGACTGCAGTATCGACTGAATTAGAAACCGCGCCCAACACAGAAACTGAGCCCGAACCACCTGTGAGTGTCGTGACCGAATCAACCGCCGAGTGATGTTGATCACACCGGCCGCAGGCGAAATTTCGACACTTGCCCATCAATACCGAGGGTGCCTTTGACCGAGAATCTGGCTGAGGACAAACAGCAGCTCAAAGTTCGTATTTTCGCATTGGCGAAAGAGCTGGGGATGGACAGCAAAGTGCTGATCCAGCATTGCAATGATGCTGGCATCCCGGTGAAGGCGTCGGCGTTGGCCAGCATTTCTCCGGCTGAGCGCGATGTTGTCTTGGATTACATCAATTCCAAGAGCTCTAAGCCGGCAAAGACGGAAACGCCTGCCCTTCCACGTGAGCTGCCCGTTGAGGTTGTGGGGAAGGTTCGTGCAATTAAGACGATCCCGACTGCTCCGCGGGCCATGGCGCCTGTTGTCAGACCGTTGACGCCACCGAAAGTCGTTCGCGAGCCCGACGATGAGCCTACGCCGTTAGCTCCCGAATCTGTCGTTGAGCCTGCTGACGAAGTTCGCGTTGAAGAAGCGGAAACTGCAGTTGCGCCAGAAATTGTGGCGCAGATTGAGGTCGCGATTGAGCCCGCCACTGTTGCTTCTTCAGAAGCCACTGTTGCTGTTTCAGAAGAAGTTGAAACGAGAAGCCCTGCTGCAGATGAAGACGCGACTGTTGTTGGTGCGCACCGACGAGAAGACTATATCGCACCACACGGAAACTCGCCGACCAAATTGCGAGAAATGCGACCGATCGGCTCCACCGGTGACATGAGACCGACTGGAACTGTGCGAAAGACGAAACCGAATCTTCCGCAGTTGGCCGCAATTCCAGACGCACCGGTCGTCAAAGTGAAGAAAGACGACCGTCCGGCACAAAAGCCTGACATAAAGATTACCGCTGATTTTGATCACACAGGCCCACTGGCAGGCCGAGTCAGCCAAGTCGTCGAAGGAAAGAAATCCCCAGCGCCACCTCGTAAGCGGATGATGACGCACGAAGAGGAAGAAGCGGAACGCACTAAAGGGAAGGGGCCGGGCGGAGGCCCTGCAGTTGGCTCGCGTGAGGAACGTCGGCAAAAGCGACATACTCGCGTTGAAATCCCGACAGACGACGATGAAGATCGCCCAACGCGTACTCGTGTTCGAATGCGTCGTCCGAAGACCGTTACCTACGGCGAACACAAAACCCACGCAGAGGTCGACCTTCCGATCTCACTGCGATCTTTGTCTGAATCGATGGGGCGCCCCGTCAAAGCTTTGATGGGAATCTTGTTCAAACAAAACAAGATGGTCGGCATCAATGACGTGATCGAAGAAGATCTGGCGTTAGAGTTGGCGATGGAACTTGGTGTCGAATTGACTATCCTCCGAGAGAAGGATCTCGAAGAAGAGTTGATGGACACACTGAAAGTTGAAGATTCGCCAGAAAGCTTAGTAACACGTCCGCCGATCGTCACGATTCTTGGTCACGTTGATCACGGCAAAACGACTCTTCTCGACAAGATTCGCTCGTCGAACGTCGCTGGCGGCGAAGCGGGCGGTATTACTCAACACATTCGTGCTTACCAGATTGAGCACAACGGCCACAAAGTCACGTTTGTGGACACGCCTGGCCACGCGGCCTTCGGTGAAATGCGTGCTCGCGGCGCGAACGTCACTGACGTGATTGTGCTGGTTGTTGCTGCAAACGATGGCGTGATGCCTCAAACGATCGAATGCATTGCCCACGCGAAAGCGTCTGGTGCAACGGTCGTGGTGGCAATGAATAAGATCGACCTGCCGGATCGAAACGAACAAAAGCTGCTCAGTGACCTGGCGACACACGGCCTGCTTGTGCAGGAATGGGGCGGCGATGTGGAAATGGTCCGGACCTCTGGACTTACTGGTGCCGGTCTCGATGACCTGTTGGAACTGCTGCTGTTGACTGCCGAAGTGCATGAACTGAAAGCGAACCCGAATCGTCCGGCTGTTGGTCTTTGCCTGGAAGGTTTCCGCGACGAGGGTCGTGGCGTCTTGGCTTTGATGATGGTTCGACAGGGAACACTCCGCGTTGGCGATATCATTCTTTGTGCGGGTGCTCACGGTCGCATTCGAGCGATGTACAACGATCTCGATGAGGAAGTTACAGAGGCACCACCGTCGACTCCGGTACGAGTCGCTGGCTTGGATATCATGCCGAATGCAGGCGAGCAATTCTTTGTGATGGACGATCTCGATGCGGCTCGCGAGATCGCTGAGATTCGTCAACAACGAGGACGCAGCACTACGCTGTCTGGCCGGACTCGGAAGCGAACACTCGATGACATCCTCAATTCAGATCGCGAGAGCACGATCAAAGATCTGCCTCTGATTATCAAGGCAGATACGCCTGGTTCGATCGAAGCCATCAAACATGAGTTGGCGAAGTTCGATCATCCCGAAGTCCGCGTTAACATACTGCACACGGCCGTGGGTGGTGTGAATGAAAGCGACATCTATCTGGCGAGTGCGTCGGGGGCGATTATCGTTGCATTCCACGTTATCGCCGATGATCGCGCTGTTGCGTTGGCCGACAAAGAGGGTGTTGATATCCGCCGATATCAGATCATCTATGAGGTCACAGATGAGATTAAGGTCGCCCTGGAGGGATTGCTCACACCAGAGAAACGGCAGGTTTCAACTGGGCGAGCGATCGTCTTGCAGACATTCAGTATCAGCCGCACAGGGACGATCGCTGGTTGTCGCGTACTGAGCGGCAACATCGAACGCAACAGTCGTATTCGGTTGATTCGCGACCAAAAAGTGCTTAACGACTATGGCATCGCCTCGCTCAAACGAGTGAAAGACGATGTGCGTGAAGTGCGTGAAGGAATGGAATGCGGTATCCGTCTCGATCACTTTAATGACATTAAGGAAGGCGATCTTCTCGAGGCGTATCGCATTGAAGAAGTTAAGCGGACGATGGATTAGCAACAGTGACTCTGCCCTAGGGTCAGGCCGAGATGCAAGCAAATGGGCATTAACCTCGCCTCTTGCGTTTTGAATTGCCGAAAAATAGCAGCCGCCGATTGAATTTTTAGTGTTTGTAATTTTCATAAGTTTCTCGTTTTGGATTTGTGACGATGCCCTCGCGCCGGATTGCCAAAGTGAATCAGGCTATTTTGGAGACACTTAGCTCGGCGATGTTGTTTCAACTCCGCGATCCGCGAGTGAAGAATGTCACGATCCTGCATGTTGAAACGACTGATGATTTGAGGGCTGCGAAAGTTCATATTGGAGTGCGCGGTGATGAGAAAGTGCAGTCGTTAACGTTGCATGGACTCGATTCCGCGCGAGGTTTTTTGCAATCGAAAATCGCCGAGCGATTAGATACCCGATACACCCCGGTTCTTAAGTTTGTTTTGGAACCAAACTGGCTAGCAAATCTCAAGGAGACTTCCGACGACTTGCACGTCGCCGAGGCCACTGTTGCTGAAGCGAATGCGGCGATGTCGGATGATTCAACTGAAGATGACGCGTCAGACAGTGAAGATGAAGAAACATCTGGCGCCGGTGTTGATTTCGGTGGGGACGGTGACGATGAAGACCAGTAATACAGCCTTAAAGAATGATGCCGTTGAGCCTTGTTCTTCTCAGCGAGAGCAAGCCGTTCGTCTGCGGTGTCGGTTCTGGAAATTTCCGGTTCCTTTGCCTGCGAGTTGAATGCGCTTGACGTCCCGCGTGTTTCAGAACTTTTCCGATTTGCCGACTTTCAGATTCAGGTGCGTTGCTCATGGCCATCCTCAAGAAGACCAAAGCGTCCGACCTGCAAGGGCTTTGCAAAAAGCTCGTCACCCTGCTGAAGAAGCACTACAAACCTGCTGGTCATAAGAAAGACCGTACGGTTTTGGAGACGATGCTATACGCCGTTTGCTTGGAGAACTCGACCCAGGAAGTCGCCGATGTTGCTTATGATCGGCTGCACTCCGTCTTCCACGATATGAACGAAATTCGCGTCAGCACTTATTACGAGCTGACTCCGGTGTTTGAAGGCCTCTCCGAGCCTGAGGCACGTGCGGCTCGCGTTCGCGCGATTCTGCAATATGTCTTCGAGATCAATTTTGATTTCGATTTTGAACCACTCAAGCGGAAGACACTTGAGCTTGCCGAGAAGCAATTGCAGAAGATTCGTTTCATCACGAGTTTCATCCAAGCCCACACGCTGCACACGGCGCTTGGCACTCACATGATCCCGATCGACGACCACATGCGTGATGCTGCTGTGTGGCTTGGCTTGGCGGTCCCTGGGGCAACAACGCACGACGCCTCCGATGGCCTTAAGGGGGCAATCCTTAAGTCAGATGCTCCAGTCTTTTGTCATTACCTTCGATCCTTTGCTTCAGATCCTCGGTTGTTGCCGCATTTCACAAAGCCCAAACCTCCACCCGAAGGGTTCGATGTCGACGAGATGATCGACCGTGTGGAGGATCTGATTGCAAATGCAGACAAGGCAGCCAAAGCAAAGCCCGCAGTGAAGGCCGCGCCGACGAAACCAATCGGCAAACCAGCAGTCCATCACGAAACGAAAAAGCCAACGGCCAAACGACCAACCAAGGCGGCTCCTGCGAAAAAGAAGCCTCGGTAAAGTTCTGTGTTTCTTTGGTCACCGACGAACCTGACTTGGTCTCGCCTGGAATCGCTCGCTAGAATCCGCCGCCGCTTGCGAACGCTTGGTGCTTCGCCGGTGACTTTGGTTTCAATTGCCAGTCCAAGGAAGCTCTGGTCATGACACAGTCACGACAATGGATCGGCCGATTCATTCAGACGACAGGATCGACTTTTGCCTTCAACTGTTATCTCATCGGCAGTGCGTTAGGGCTCTGTCTCGCGGCCACTGAAACATTCGCTGCCAACAGTTTGGCTCAAGACAAGAGCGCACCCGTCGATCCCCTTCATCGCACCGTAACTCGCGGTGACTTCCGCATCGACTTCAACGATCCGCCGGAAAAGTTAGTACCGAGTCGGCCCCGCACTCCAGAAGACCAAAAGCGTCTCGATGCGATGTCGTGGTATATGAAGGGGCGGTTTCTCGAACAACGAGAAGAATTTAAGGGAGCGTTGGAGGCTTATGAAAAGTCGGTCCAACTGAATCCAAATGCCGTCGAAGCTTATCGGGCATTAATTCCTTTGGCATTTGGTTTGAATGACTCCGACTTGGCGATCAAGTACGCGTTGAAAGCGATCGAGTTGATGCCTGATGACTTTCTGTTGTTGCAGAGAGTTGGAATTCACTTAGCGACCAAAGAGAAAATTCCTGAAGCACTCAAACTCTTGGAGCAAGCCTCGCGGTCGAACAAGCTCGATCGTCAATCCGGCCAGTATGTTGCGATTATGCGTGATCTGGCTTTTTTGTATTTGATTACCGGGCAAGTCGATAAATCCGCAGACGCGTTTGAAGTGGTTTTCGATGCAAAAGTTGACCCCGACAAGTACCACCTCGACTTCCAAATGAAGTCGGAACTGGAAAAGCATCAGCGCACGACTTACGAAGCCATCGGGCAAGTTTTCCTAGAAGCTAAACGTCCTGACCGAGCGATCGTCGCTTTGGAGCGAGCGGCAAAGGCAAAGAAGACCAAGCCGGGCAATATCGCATTCAGCTTGGCTCAAGCGTATTTGATGACGGCGAAGCCAGACAAAGCGCTCGAACAATTGCAGACGTACTTCGATGCTCAACTGCAATCCAAAGGAAAAGCCGCCTATCAATTGCTGGCAGAAGTCTTGAAAGCGCAGGGGGAAACGGGCGACCTGATTTCTCGCCTGGAGCAACTTGCCGAAAAGGATCAGCACAACCTCACGCTGCAGTTCTTCCTCGCACAGCAATACGTCGAAGCCAATCGGTTCGATGATGCGGAGAAGCTCTACAAGAAGTCTTTAGACAAAGAGAAGACCATTGAGGGTTACGTCGGATTGGCCTCGCTCTATCGAAGACAGAACAGACCAACCGAATTGCTGCAAGCGCTTTCGCTCGCTATGTCGCGCGAGTCGGAACTTGAGAAGTCGGCAGAAGACCTTGAGCGTGAACTGCAAGCAATCGCCGCCGACGAAAAGCTTGTCGCCGGGCTATTGGCTGTTGGCAAGCAGCAGACCGAGGGAGACGCCCCAAAACTCGATTTCGCGAGCAGCTTGTTGCTCGGCAAAATTGCCGCACAAGGCAAAGAGGCTGACATAGCGGAAAAGTTTTTCCGGCACGCATTGAAACTGCGTCGTGACAAAGCGGGGGGGATTTACGAGGAACTCGGCAAGTTGCTTCTCGATGTTCGTAAGTTCGCAGAAGCGGCCAAGGTGTTTCAGGATGCGGTTAAAGACTCCTCACTTTTGAATTCGCGTCCCAATTTTCTTTTCATGTTGTCGCAAGCCGAAGAAATGGCGGGCAACACTGCCGCAGCCTTGGAGGCAATCGCGGAAGCTCGCAAGGCGATTCCCGATCATCCACTGCTAGCGTTTCAAGAAGCGTGGGTTCATTACCACGCCCACGATTGGGACAAGGCAATCCCTCTGCTTCAAGCGTTCATCGCGAAGCATCCGCAGCATCGACTCGCTCGTCAGTGCCAATACAGCCTGTCGAACATTCATGTTCAAAAAGGGGATATTCGCAAAGGCGAAGAGATTCTCGAAAAAGTCCTGGCTGAATCACCTGATGATCCTTCGGTCAACAACGATCTCGGTTATCTCTATGCGGACCAAGGGAAGAATTTGGAGCAAGCTCGCGGCATGATTGAGAAGGCAATGAAGGCCGAACCAGACAACGCCGCATATCAAGACAGCATGGGCTGGGTTCTTTACAAGCTTGGTAAGTACCAAGAGGCGATTCCTTATCTGGAAAAATCGGTAAGCTCGCCTCGCGGTGGTGACGCCACCATTTGGGATCACCTTGGCGATGCTCAAGACAAGCTCGGCCAAAAAGAGAAGGCGATCGAGAGTTGGAAGAACGCGCTCAAGGATGCGAAGGAAGACAAGCATCCGGATGCAAAGTTGATTGAGAAACTGGAACTCAAATTGAAGTCGAAATCGTAACTTTAAGCTGCCAGCTTGAAGTCGAGTCGTTTGTATTTATTCAAACTCACCACATTCACTCCGCAAGCTGGCAGCTTGCGACAACGCAAAAAAGACACATGGCAGGACATTCCCATTCGGCGAACATCGCCATTCGAAAAGGTGCGGTCGACAAAAAACGCGGCAAACTGTTCGGCAAACTCAGTCGAGCAATCATCGTTGCTGCGCGACATGGTGGTGGCGATCCGACCGGTAACTTGGCACTTCGGTATGCACTCGACAAAGCTCGCAAGAACAGCATGCCCAAAGAGAATATCGACCGAGCCGTCAAGAAAGGCTGCGGCGAGTCGTCGGATGAGCAATACGACGACATGGTCTATGAAGGTTACGGACCCGGTGGTGTCGCGGTCCTTTGCGACATCCTCACCGACAACCGCAATCGAACTGCTGGCGAAGTCCGCAAGATTTTTGAAGTCCACGGCGGCAATCTCGGAAGCACGGGCTGCGTCGCGTACTTGTTCTCTCGCAAAGGAGTCTTCGTCATTCCCGCACAGCACATCGAAGAGGACAAGCTCTTTGAGATCGCGCTTGAAGCAGGCGCCGATGATGTGACGCGAGTCGGCGATAACTTTGAAGTGACCTGCGATCCGTCTGTCTTCCAACAAGTCAACGAAACGCTCGAATCGGCCAAGGTTCCGACGGATGTCGCCGAAATTCAAAAGATCCCCAACAACCGAGTCGAAGTTGACCTCGAAATGGGACGCCGGGTTCTTGCCTTCATTGATGCGCTCGAAGACCAAGATGACATTCAAACGGTGACCGCGAACGTCAGTTATCCCGACGAGTTGATCGCTGAGATGTCGGCGTGATTGTTCGAGTTTTCGCGAGTTGCTTTTCTGCCACGTCAGTTTCACCAGACCACTGACAACTGACTTTGGACAACGGACGAATCATGGCACGGCAGCGGATCATCAATGGCAGCCCTGACGAAGATCCGGATGACGAGTCACCTCGTCCGCCGCTTGGTCCCAAGGTGGACTTCCGCCCTGACGACGAAAAGCATGACGATGAACTCCGTCCACAAAGGCTCGAAGATATTGTTGGCCAACGTAAGGTCGTCGAGCGACTTCGGATCATGCTTGATGCGGCAAAGAAGCGTCAGGAACCTCTCGGACACGTTCTCTTCGATGGGCCGCCGGGGCTCGGCAAGACAACTTTTGCGACCGTGATTCCGAAAGAACTCGGCACTGATTTTCAAATTGCATCCGCCCCTGCGCTCACCGCTCCCAAGGACGTCTTGTCGTATCTGACAAATGCCAGTTACGGCTCAGTTCTGTTTATCGACGAGATTCATCGTCTCCCTCCGGCCGTCGAAGAGTTTATCTATCCGGCCATGGAAGACTTTCGCGTCGACATCTCACTGGGCGAAGGGATCAACGCTCGCACGATCAATATGCCGCTCAAACGCTTCACCATGATCGGAGCGACGACTCGTAGCGGGATGCTGACAGCACCTTTGCGAGATCGCTTTGTGAATCGCCTCCACGTCGATTTTTACGACGAACCCG
>Ga0256309_1000145_pt1 | contig 13297 bp, 10 predicted proteins | sample ColtaT_FD_183678 | JGI IMG/M metagenome (GOLD analysis project Ga0256309, IMG submission 183678) | Metatranscriptome of freshwater microbial communities from Columbia River, Oregon, United States - Colum_Colum_RepA_8d (Metagenome... | ecosystem: Environmental > Aquatic > Freshwater > River...
CAAAAAAGCCCTGCGCCGAGCCCATGGAAATTGCGCCACCGCCAGGGATGCCCGCGCTGGTGACCTCAAACCTGCTGATTTTGGTAGCAACGAACGTGCTGTTCCCACGGATTGGCAGCGACATCGTCTGCACCCGAAAACTTGGCGGCATCATCCATGCCTACTCCCGCCGAGCCGCATAAAGTCGCCGCGTCCCAGTTCACATTCTGAACTCGACTGTGCTCACTGTCCGCGGCCACTGTGATTTCGACCGCTATTCGCCTCCGGAACCTCACATCGACTCGCTTGACGCAGCCACAGACCGTTGATCTAAAACTCATCATCACACGTTACTGATCACCCAACTCCCCTGATTTCCACCGCACTTTCGCAACTCAGAATATTCTTACCACGCGACAAAAGCCGAAGTCGACCTGTTGCTGGAAGTGACGTCTCGCAGAGGTTGCAATGACCAAACACCATGAGCTTCCGGTGCCTGCGGCACAGGATACTTCTACGGCGATGATTTGTTATCTCCTTGAAATTCAATCCAGTTTATTATTGTCTGTGCCACTTCGCCTAATGTAATCCAGCGGATGGCAGTTATGCTGTCATTACTCTCGCAGACGCAACGAGTAGGCAACTGATTGTCCAACTGCTTCCTGAGTGCATCGATCGAAGCTTTACCGGCGGAAACAAGTTGCTGAAAGGGAACAGAGCTTAGCGCTTCGGGGGCGAAAAAAAGCCCATTCCCCTGATCGTTTTCATTGGACGTGAGATCCAGCAGTTGGTGGAGCGACAAATCCACTCCAGTGAAAGGAGTGCCCTTCGGTATGTCAAGCTTACGGGCAACTTCGTGTGAGTTGAACAATGCGGCACGGCACTTGCTGGCATACTCGCTGACCTGGCCATCTGGGGAAATTGAAAGTAGCCAATCTAGTTGTTCGATACAGTCAATTCTGGAAGTGTTTGGCGACGCCATTGAGGCAATCGTTCTTTCCAGCAGAGTCAGCACGAACGATTGTTCAAACTGTTCAATTTCGTTGTCCGTGACGAAGTACTGAGGCAGCGAGCGAAAAGCTCGTTGCCAGAGCAATTCCGCGTCGCCCCTCCGCCCTATGGATGCGCACCACCTCGCAACAATTGCATCCCTCAAGGCCGGAGCGAGTTCCGTGATGCTCAGCCTCGAATTCGTTGTTTTACTGATCTCCCAACAGAATCCAGCGTTGCTTGTTTTGTCGTAATTGTCCTGCGTGGCACAGATTGATCTCACATACTCGTCGGTGTTCCGGCGAATACACTGAACTCTTTCGCTCTTCAATCCCAGAACCACTGTCCTGCCAGCATCCGTTGCAAAAACCATCTGCCCAGGCGTGGTTGCGACGCGTAGTGCATGCATTACCTCTTCGTTTGGAGCCCCTTCGATCGCAAATCTCAAGGTATACAAACCGGCACCACTCGATGGAAAACAGGCGTCGTCCAGCCACTTCGAGACGGTAGTCCGGAATTGCACCAGCGATGTCCGCGCCGACTTTTGCTCGTGCGCCCAGGTGACGCCAATGCAAGCCAGAAGCGTTCCGACAGCCGATCGCCGACGGATTCGCGGGTTACCGCGAGGCTGCCGCGAGCGGCGAATGGAACTCTTGTCCGATTCGATGTTGCGCCCCATTTGATCTTGGTTCCTTAGGCCTCACAGACCATGCAACATGAGTACTGGGCGTAGGGTTCAAGTCAGACTGTCTGACTATTTCTGCTGCTTCGACGGCAACTGCTTACATTTGTTTGCTTCATTAAACGCAGGAAAGTTCTGGCATTTCTCTGCGCCGCTGTGAAACTCTTGCTGCAGGATTGCGCCGTTGTCGTCTAGTTTGAGAAACTGGCAGCCTTCCCAGATGAATTGAGCCTGACCGCACTCACATCCCTCCGCACCGCTGACCACCACATGAAAGTACAAAGTCCGTTCATTCTTACCGTATACCCTGGGAATGTTCGGGGCGTCAAAAAGCTTAATGGTTGTTTCCGAGGGGCAGTCCTTCTTCGGAAAACTCGAAGGATGCATAAACGTACACCAATCGGACAATGACCCTATTCTGGAGCAAATTCCAGAGCCTAAACCGTACGCCCTATCAAGCCCTGCCTTCCCACTGTCTCGCCAGCAATTATGCTGATCCTCGCGGTCAAGTTTGCTCTTTGTGAACCATTCCCACCATTCGATTCGACAGGGTAACGACGTCCCGGCGACTTTCAGTTGCAATCCAACTTTCAACTCAAAATAGTGCCCAAGTGTTTGCGCCGTCAGATATGGTGGCTTATTTTCTGTCAAGACTTCGGCGGGTCCCGTCAGTGAATCGACGCAACAACAGCACTTCGAGTCAAAGCACAGATATCCCGAAGGATCGATGCGTTGCAACGGCGATTGACGAGCATATAGAATGTCATTAGTGCCATCTACAAATCGCCATTCATCAAAAGCTATCCAAAACCCGGTCGAGGGCTGGTACATCCTTGCCCTGACATAAACCTGCCCTGTGCTGTTGTCGGTGTAGTAGCCGTACTTGCCGACCCATCTGAACGGATTCACTGTGGTGCCTGTCGACGCGACTGAATTGCCCCAGGCGTCGTTGAGGTAGGTGTCGGTGACGTTGCCAGAGTTGTCAGTGAGCGCCCGGGTTGAGCCGAGGGCGTCGGCGTGGTAGGTGCTGGTTGTCGTGCCGCGACGCTGGGAGATGGCTCCGCCGTATTGCTGCGGTTCATTTGTGTAGGTGACCTGCACGGCTCCACTGCCGTCCAGTTCCGACATCACACAGTCGTTGACCGAGTCCCAAACAAAGATCGTCTCGCGCATGTTACGGCTCCTGAATTCGGACTCGGCGATTGTCGCCGTTGTAGATCATCGTAACCCTGCTCCTGGCTGGCAGACGGTACAGAGTCGGCTGATTCTCGAAGTTCTGTTGTGCGAATTCAAGCGCTGGGCTGTACGATCCGTCGGTTCCCCCATCTCGCTGCCTGCTCATCATTACATCTAAGTTCCGAAATCTACTTTTATGCCAATTCACGCCGACTGGTGTGCTCCATAAGTCTCAAAGTTCACCCCTCGCAAGTTGATCTTGAAGAATTGGATCAAGGTGCTCCGGGAAAGGTTCCCAGTATTCCGTTCGCAGCACGTTGGCATCAATCCAGTGTAGCGGGAAGAATATTCGCCGTGAGACAGAATTGCAAATTCGATAACTAGCACAGACCGAATAACAACCTTCGCCGACCCACAGCGTGAAAACACTTCTTTGTATATTCAACAGGTAGAGATCAATGTATATTGCAAGTACAGCAGTTAGACATAGTGAATAGCGGGCGTACTTTTTATACATTGTCTTTACATTCTGATGTCGTTTATGAAATGGACGAATTGTTATTTGCAGACGTCACAAGGATGCGGAAGACCGACGCAGTTCTTTTGAGCATTTTTTACAAGCGTGCGAATGCGTTTGATGATTTCGTGATCACGATCAACGGGATCATCCGGGTGATAGGCGGGAGGACGTTGTAAACATGTTTCGAGGCACGGCCCAAGCGGTTGAAAAGTAAAGCAATCCAAGGCTTTCAAACATAATGGCTGCAGAGGAAGGAGCTTATTCCCAACGCATGGCTGAGACGCACAACACTTGGTCATCGCGACCGCATAATCTTCCTTCTGGACAAGACATTCGGTAATGCAACTCCTTTTGGGAGTTCGCGGCAATCCCTGGGTACAAAGTCTCTCGACGAGCTGCCCCTCTTGATTGCACGCCGTTTGAGCTATTAAATTTGGATTTGGTTCCTTTGGAATGCACTCCACAGGCCTTGCCGCCCACGGCGGCAGCGGGGATTGTATGGCCGGTACAGATGGTTCAGGGTTTCCGTTCTTACACTTGGGCAGCGGCGGCGGCTGATCGCAGCCAGAGCACAGCCAGATGACGATGATTCCGCCAATAATGATTACCGTGCAGGGTTCGACCAAGCCGGATGGATCTCTGGAGTTCAGGGGGTTACTTCGCACGTATCGAAAGAGGTTCAAGTCAGCCACTTCAATCGGAATGGGATCTATGTTGCGCCACCTCGCGACTATCGGCTGATACATCCTCGCCCTGACATAGACTTGTCCGGTGCTGTTGTCCGTGTAGTACCCATACTTGCCGACCCATCGGAACGGATTCAATGTGGCCCCTGTCGAGGCGACTGAGTTTCCCCAGGCGTCGTTCAGGTAGGTGTCTGTGACAGCTCCGGAGTTGTCAGTGAGCACGCAGGTTGAGCCGAGGGCGTCGGCGTGGTAGGTGCTGGTTGTGGTGCCGCGACGCTGGGAGATCACTCCGCCGTATTGCTGCGGTTCATTTGTGTAGGTGACCTGCACGGCTCCACTGCCGTCCAGTTCCGACATCACACAGTCGTTGACCGAGTCCCAGACAAAGATCGTCTCGCGCATGTTACGGCTCCTGAATTCGCATTCGACGGTTGTCGGCGTTGTAGATCATCTGGGAGTTTTCGTCCTTTGTTCGCCCAGAGGGAGCCGCCTACGCCAACTCAGATCTGACGCAAGGACGTTTGCAACGCGCGCCGCCGCAGTAGTAATTCCCCCCCTGAGAATCGCCCGTGCCGTTGCAATGTATTCTGGTGATAGCTCCACGGCTTCCGTGTTTCCAGATTCTACCACGGCTAGAACGCGAGGGGAGTACACGGCTCGCATCCAAAATTTCCGGGATTCGTCAACCCATGCTCGGGGATCGCCAGTTCCAGAAACGTACACAGCTGGACGGCTCAGCAGTTCCGCCAAGAGCAAATCGTCACGCCTGGTTTCAAATCCAGCGCCAAGGGCATTGTCCCAGTAGGAGTGCAGGCTTTCCCCGGAAGTGACCTGAATCTGTGTTGCCCAGTCGTCGCCCTTTGGGAAGACGTCATCCACGTACAGACATCCCGCATTACACGGTTGATGAATGGCTCCGGTTAGATACAAAACCCAACACAAAGCAACCGCGGCGTCCGCATCATTAGGTTCGTCGCGAATCACCATGCGACAATTCACAATCGCCTGCGACAGGCACATGTCCATGCGATTCAGATCTCCTTCTTCCGGCAAGCGTGTCCTCGTTTTACCAAGGCGAACACCCAGATTCAGAGTAGCACCTGGCTCTCGCATCCAGTTTGGTCTGGCATACACCGGATCTTCCTTCAGCAATTCCGGCCAGTACGCGGCACGGCCGACAACCCGTCTCGTATACTGCTCTCCTTCAAGATCCTTCACGACTGGTGCGAAGTCTCGCTCCCAGCACGGATGCTTCTTCAGCATCGAGATCAACTGTTCCTGTTCCGGCGGATCCAGTCTCAGCATGGCAAGGTTCGCCATGACATAGTGAAACCCTTCCGATGCTCCGCAGGCAAATGGGAGAAATGCAGGTAGGCCGAAAGCCAGAATAGCGAATGCAGCATATCGCACGGACTCTCTCCTAATAGTGTCGACTTTTCCTAAAATAGCTGAGGCCCTGGAATACAACGGCAGTACGGCGTGCCGCGCCTTTTCGGATCAACATTAGGCTTGATCCCTGGAACACAAACTTTGTCTGACCTCAGAGCACAGTTGCCTTCACACAGGACACAATAACTCACAGGCTCTCCATAAACAAAGGTCATAGGCCATGGGCAAGTCCCCCGCTGCGCCGTGCGAGAAGCTATCAATTCGCACCAATCGGTTCGCGTTTGCCAGCAGTCGCAAATGGCTCTGTTCAGCACAAGAGGTGGCTGTCTACGCCAGAATCTCGCAACACAAATGCCAGGATCGAGCTCGCCATTTCCGCAATGTCCGACGCAATCCAGGCACTCACTTCGCCCACCAATATCCAAGACCAGCTGGTATGGCGGTTCGCATCTTAATTCAGGCCAAGTAACCGGAATATTTGGTATCGTTGGATGCGGAAGGCCGGGATACGTAATAACTACTGATCCAACTATAGGTGGCTTGCGGTCACGAACCAGACAATCCTTGGTACCAACTTCGTCTGAGGCTTGACACAACAGGCCAGAAGGATCAAGTCGTGATAGGGGAGTGTCTGAGGAATAGTGATATGTCTTCGTCGAAAAGGCTGGATCTGTACTGCACCATCTTGCAATGGTTGGCTGATACATCCTCGCCCTGACATAAACCTGCCCGGTGCTGCTGTCGGTGTAGTAGCCATACTGGCCGACCCATTTGAACGGATTCACAGTGGTGCCCGTCGATGCGACTGAATTGCCCCAGGCGTCGTTAAGGTAGGTGTCTGTGACAGATCCGGAGCTGTCAGAGAGCGCCCGGGTTGAGCCAAGGGCGTCGGCGTGGTAAGTGCTGGTTGTCGTGCCGCGACGCTGGGAGATCACTCCGCCGTATTGCTGCGGTTCATTTGTGTAGGTGACCTGCACGGCTCCGCTGCCGTCAAGTTCCGACATCACACAGTCGTTGACCGAGTCCCAAACAAAGATCGTCTCGCGCATGTTACGGCTCCTGAATTCGGACTCGGCGATTGTCGCCGTTGTAGATCATGGTGACTCTGTTGCCGGATGGCAGACGGTACAGTGTCGGCTGATTCTCGAAGTTCCATGTGGTCGTCGTGCGGCTGCCGACGGCCGGCTGTTCAATCTGTTGATTGCCGTTTGCATCGTAGACGTAGGTCGTGCGAGATGTACCGGCCTGGCCATATTTCAGCTGATTGGCGGAATCGTAGGCGTACGTTGTTCGAGTTGCGTCGATATTCTTGAGCGTTCGGTTTCCTCCCGCGTCGTAAGTGAAGGTTTGCCGGTAAGCGTTTGTTCCGGTGCGGTATTCTCCCGTAAGCTGGTTCTGCTTGTCGTAGCTCCACGAAACTCTGGCCGAGCCGCCCCCCTCGATCATGACATTGCGGTTTCCCGCATTATCGTAGCGGTAGTCGAGTTGCTGAATTGTTGCTCCGGCTGACGTGCGATGAAACACTTGTGTAGTCTGGCTGGCACCGTCGTAAGCAAAGGAGACTCTCGTTCCATTGGAATTTCGCTGCACAATGCGTCTGCCGCTGTCGTCATAAGTGTAGGTCGTGCGTTCGTTGTTTGCATTGCGAAGCGACGACATCTGTCCCGCTGAATCGTAGGAATACGTCGATCGACCGAAGCCACTGGTGTCGATTGATTTCTTTTGACCAACGGCATCGTACGAGTATGTGGTCGTCTGGCTGTTCGGTGCTTTCGTGACTGTTGTCTGTCCCAACAGATCATACGTGGCAGTGTACCGACCGGTGCTATCGGCCATCAAGGCGCGATTTCCTACACTGTCATACGAAAACGTGACACGACTGCCATCCGGATAACGGCGCCCGGTAAGCCGGCTGACGCTATCGAACGTGTAGGTCGTCCGATTTCCGCGGGCATCAATGCGCAGTGTCTGCTGCCCGGCGGCATCGTACGCACTGGTGGTTCGGCGGTTGAGCGGGTCAATCAACTGTGTCTGAGCACCTGTCTGATCATACGTGAAACTGTGCCGATTGCCGCGAGCGTCCACCAGAGCGGACGTCTGCCCGATTGCGTTGTAAACGGTCGTTGTGCGGTTACCCAGTCCGTTGACTTCCACCGTTCGCCGGCCAAGTGCATCGTAAACACTGGAAACGCGATTACCATTGGCGTCCACGCTGGCCAAGGTCTGACTGGCGATGTTGTAGATCGTCGTCGTCCGCTTGCCGAGCGGATTGATGCTGGCAACGACTCGACCGGCTGAGTCATAGACCGACGTGCTGCGGTTACCGAGTGGATCTTTCGAGCCCACTGTCTGGCCGACGCTGTTGTAAATGGTGGTCCAGCGCTTGCCGAGCGGATTGATGCTGGCGACCGTACGCCCTGTGGAGTCATAGACCGTCGTGGAACGACTGCCGTTCGCGCTCACGGATGCCACGCCACGCCCACCGGCGTCGTACACCTGCGTCGTGCGATAACCGAGCGCATTGATGGAGGCGAGCGTCTGGCCGTCGTTGTTGTAGGTGGTCGTCGATCGCGCACCCCTCGCATCCACTCGAGCGATGGCCTGACCGGCGATGTTGTAGACCGTTGTATTGCGACTACCCGCCGGGTTGACCGATGCGACCACCGCACCGACGCTATTATACACCGACGTCGATCGCCGATTCAGCGGATCGACCGAAGCGATGCTTTGTCCAGCAAGATCATAAACCGTCGTCCAGCGCTTGCCGAGAGGATTCACTGACGCAATGCCTCTGCCAGCTACATCATAGACCTGAGTCGAACGGACTCCCGCCGCATTCACACTCGCAACTGATTGCCCCGCAGCGTTGTAAACGGTTGTCGATCGCTGGGTCAGAGCATTGATGCTGGCTGTTGTGCGACCAGCTGCGTCATACACGGTTGTTGACCGCTTCGCGAGCGAATCAACAGTGGCCACGGCACGATTCAGGGCATCGTAGACTGTAGTCGAAATCCCTCCAGTGGGCCCCACGGACCGAATCTGGCTGCCCAGCTTGTTGTAAATGTATGTCGTACGTGCTCCGTTCGGGGCAATCGTCGCTTTTGGCCTGCTGCAGCAACTATCGAAGACCGTTGTGGATCGCAACCCAGCCGGATCAACGGAAGCAACTGCTCTGCCAGCCGTATCGTACACCGTTGTGGATCGAAGGCCTGTCGGAGCAATTGTTACGTATTGTGACTGATTGGCGTTATAGACGAACGTCGATACCCGCCCCATTGGGGTCGCGGTCCGTATGCGATTTGCTGCAGCGTTGTAGGCATAGGAAGTTCTGAACCCCGAGGCATCAACTGTCGCGGCGACGAGCCCTTTCGAATAGACGGTTGTGGACCGCGCTCCAGAGGGAAGAATCGTTCCAAGGCGCGACATTCCTGATCCATAAACACCGGTTGTCCGTCTCCCCAGCGGATCTATAGAAACGCGCAGACGGTTGTTCAGGTCATAAATGGAAGTGGTGATTGCTCCGGCAGCGTTCACAGTGCGCAGACGCTGCCCCCTCTGATAAGAGAAGCTAGTGCGCTGCCCAAGGGGGTTAACGCTGGCCGCTACCTGTCCCACGCTGTCATAAACGACGGAAGTGCGAATTCCGAGTGGATCAATCGATGACAGTCGACGGAGTTGCGAATCCAGCACATTGGTGACTCGCTGACCGAGTGCATTCACCACGACACTCTTCTGTGTCGAATTCCACGTCGTTGTGGTGCGAAACCCATTTCGATTCACGATCGCCACGGGTCTCAGTGACGTACTTCCAGAAGCGTAAAGGTAAGTTGTTCTGCCATCGGCTGTTTGTTCCACCGACAGCCGCGGCATGGCGGCCGTGGCGCTTTCGTAAAGGTACGTCGTACGAGCACCGGAAGGCTGGATAATGGCGTCAGCCAGAACCCTTGAGGAAACGACCTGCAATGGCTGCACTCCAGGTGCAGTAACCTGCGTCACCGACCGGAGCGTATCAAACACGATCGTCGTGGTGTTTCCAAGCGGATCAATGACATTCGCGGACTGAGCGTCGTCAAACTGATAAGTTGTGATTCCAAGATTGGGCGCCTGAACGGATCTGATCCAGCCGACGCTGTCGTACGTAAAGGAAGTGCGAGTGCCGTCTTCCCCGATCCGCGTCAGCAACTGGTGCGTCGACGCATACCCACTTCCATACCGCAACTCTGTCGTACACAACTCGGGTGTCACAAATTGTGTCGCATTGCCGCTTCCGTCAATTGTGACCGAAGTGATGCGCCCATAGACGTCCTGAATTGAGCGGAGACGACCGCTGCCATTGTAGGAGTACGAAAGCCTTCTTGAGTAAGGATCAACGATTGCTTTTGCCAAACCACCGTCACGAACAAAGGTCCACCGCTGACCGGCAGGATTTCGCAGGTACGTCAGGGCACCAGTGGCTGAATACTTGTACTGAAATCCGTTTGAAACGATGTCTTCTGTGAATCCAATTCTGGTATTGGAAACGTCCACGTTCTCTGTCAGAACATTGCGGTGACCAATCGGAACATAAATGTGAGTCGTGTCATCCTTGCAGCTGTAGACGTCCAGAGAACCGTCACATCGCACTGCAGCTGCGCCACCCTGCACATCAGGAATCAGCCGCATGCTGAGCACGCCGCTCATGTGAGCCCCAGCGGGAGGACTTTCCATTATGGCATCCGCATAGGGAGAGTCCGGGCCGAACAGAGGCGCAGAGTTGTAGGTTAGCGTTTCACGCGGAGCCATAGTGTCAGAAGCGGGGACACGCAGTGCGACGGAAACACTACCGTTAACAGGACTGACGCCAATATTCCCGCCGCAGTCACTGCATGGGACACTGGCCTTCAGAAAGGCGCCGGTCCCAGCACCGGCCGTACAGGTGGGGCAAACTTCGTCGAAACCAAGCCCGGACGACTCGGTGATGGGAGTGTTCGAAGGAAATAGTGACGGAAATGATTTCGCGAGTGGTGGCAGGCATGTGGCTAAAACAAGATCATCTTTCAACCAGTCGCCAAACGGTGTCACGGTAACCTGAATGTCAGTAATGTCGCACTGTTCTGATTGGAGGAAAGTCGGCTCCAGTGTCACTTCAGCGTAACAATTCAGCAAATTGTCCTTCTTGAAACGGACGTCCAACCCCGCATATTGACACAGGATTTCAACCACCCACTGGGCACGACATGAATGTTCTGTGTCCTGCCCAAGCTGGACCCAAATGGTCCCATTGGAACCGCAAAAATCAATTGATGTAAACGCACCACAACCTTCAGCGGGGAACGTGAGAACAAACGTGCCATTGAAATCGGTGCATTCTTTGCAGGCATAGTAGTCCTTGTTCTTGATGCCCGAAATCGTAACGATGGCTCCCTTTGCCGAAAGCCCCCATGGCGTTGCACATCCACAGGGATTGAATCCAGTCACCATATTGACCTCGCCTTCGACAGAGGTGGCAGTAAGCGGGAGTCCCGCAAAGCAACAAGGATCTCATGCTGGTGTCAGATGCTTACACCCGCATCATGCCATCCTACGCCCGTTCGTCAATAGCATTTCCGACAAATCATTGCGCGAGCAAAAGATCTCCTCGAACTGGCTGTCGAGCAGCTTTGACAATTTGTGGAGACCAAGAAAATGGACGATGGTGTCATCAGGGAATCTCCTTTTCAGTTCAGACAAGACCGTCTCGCCACTAAGGAACGCACTCCGCAAAAGTCCATCCTGCTCAAAGGCCGGCCGATTGCACTGGAGATTTGAGTCGATCAGCTCAGTGGCTCCGTTGCGGTGCAGAGCCCACAAGAGGAGGCCCTGGTCTGCCCAGGCAGACAACTTTTGAAAGTGGGGTCGTAGTGCGATCCACTGCACTGCCCAGGCCCAGCTATCGAGAATCTCGGCATCACGCTGGCGGTCAAGTCCAACTACTCCACTGTTGACATTGATTCCTCGTGTGCAGACATCAGGCGAAATCGGTAATTCCTGGTACAGCCTTGGATCATTCTCAGTGACAACGCTTGTTCCATCGCGAAAGAAGAGAGCCTGTTTCTCAAGTTTTTGGAAGACCTCGCCAAGTGGACGGAGAACGACACAATCGGCATCAATCCACAATGCACGATCAAATGGTGACTGCAGAAAATAGAATGGCTTGATCCATGCCTGCCACCAGTGCTGACGAAATATTCGACGCATCGGTGCGAAGAGTTTCGGCTTTCTCCATACAATAACGCCGCGATGTGCGACACACCACCGTCGTTGCTCCTCGGTGAGTCCCAGGTCAATCACGCAGACAGGCCGGTCTTCGACCTGGCGAATCGAGCGGATGAGGAACTGGAGTTCTCTGAAGAACCCCGAATCACTGGCGGTCAGAATTCCGGAAGTACCCGCTGTGGACTCGAAGATGCGTTGCCACAATCTTTCAATGGACCACGGTCCCAGTGATTCTATGAGGACCAGCCGCAGTGCTCGCTCATAAAACTCGCGGGGGCGACGTCGAATCGTCTCCCTGGAAACGGCGAAACAGGCACCAGCGCGACAACTGAAGTATGCGGGTGCCGGTCGTTCGAAGAGAAGCTCAAAGAATCGCGCCAGCGGGAGACCCCGCTGCGGCGGTACGCCGATTCCGTCTTCCACAAGTATGTCATCTCCAAGATCGAGATAGCTCATGCCTTCGTTCAGAGAGCAGATTTTTTCGAAGAGGCGTTCCACGTGTTCGTGCGGATTCCCCTGCAGAAACACCGTAACGTCTTCCAGATCGTCATAATTCTCGATAATATGATGGAGGTATGTGTGTGCCTCACGGCCAACGTTCGGCAGCCGGATTGCTTTGGGAGGTGTCGTTCTGCCTTTGGTATAAACAACACACTTCAATGAGGAGAATCGCGTCAGCCACGCGAGGTCTTCCTGGTAGTGTGCGACCACGATTTCAACTGTAGGACGACGGACCGTTTTCGACGCGGCGAACGGGAAGCCGAGGAACAGATCCGGTGGCATAGAGTCGCGTAAAGGACAAACCCTGCAGACCTCCGGCGTAACGAGTCGTCCGATCGAAACGACATCCGGATGTGTGCAGATGAACTGACATTCTGAGTCGGAGAATGATCGCCGGGATGCGCAGTCTGCCAAAGGCCGAGCCATAAGAGTTCCTGCTGCCGGTGTTGCACGCGGAGTTGGTGTTATGAATGAACAATCCTGGAAACAGCACATTCGTTGCTGCCAATTTCAGCAGCGAGGCGACCTCCAGCGGTTGAGGCCTGTTTCCTTCCCTGCAGCTCCTGCGACTACTTGTTTCCTTCGAAGAGCTTCCATCCACTGAATTTCCCTCTGCGTTTCCTTCCCTGCAGTCTCCTTCAGGGGGGGCCGCCGGATTCAGTGTAGCCGGGTTTGCGGCTGAACCGCAGGCGACAAAGCATCAAAGTTGCAGCGTCGCTCGAAGCATGAGCTAAGTTTGCTGACGGGTGAGGCCTCCAGTCGTGCGGGGCCTCAATAAAAAATGCCCGAGCGGCTTCGCACAGCCGATCGGGCGGATCCCTGGAGAGCAAGACCCCCGTGGGATGCTGTCAGCATCACACAGATTCAACGCACCGGCCTCGAAAATCCAGATTTCGGCAGCGTGTTTGTCCGAGGAAGGGTTGCGAGGCCGTTTACACGCCGCGTACCGGTAACCAGCGCTATTGTCAGGACCAGCAGTGTCTGCAGGAGGTTCGCCGCTGGCAGGCCGCCAGACGACAGAAACGGCGGCGGCTGCGGCCCGACGTTCGCAAAACGCAGGCCGCTGCAGCGAAAGACGCGCGATTCCGAAAATCGCAACTGAAGGTCGCTCCACCTGTGCCAGCAGAGCCGATTGTGCCG
>Ga0256309_1000147_pt1 | contig 13261 bp, 6 predicted proteins | sample ColtaT_FD_183678 | JGI IMG/M metagenome (GOLD analysis project Ga0256309, IMG submission 183678) | Metatranscriptome of freshwater microbial communities from Columbia River, Oregon, United States - Colum_Colum_RepA_8d (Metagenome... | ecosystem: Environmental > Aquatic > Freshwater > River...
CGGCACCTGCCCGGCCACCGCCGAAGCGACCACGTTCGTCTGCGATTTGGACACCGCCAACGACATGAAGTAAATCGGGACTGCTACGGTGGCGTTCACCCGCGCAAACGAGAACCCCGCCGGATTCCCCGGATTCGTCGACCATCCGCCCGTCGAGGTCTGCGAGTACTCGGCATTCGTCCCCGTGAATCCCGCCGTCCCAAACGTGTTCCGGTTCGGGTTGCTCGCCACCGCCGCGTTCGCCCGCGTGATCCCGGCGCTGGTTCCGTCCAACTCCAGGACCGCCGCCAGCGCCGCCGAATCCGCAAACGTCTGCGCTTCGCCCTTCACGATGTACATCCGGCCCAAATCCACGGCCAGCCCAACCGCTCCCATCAACACAACGGAAGCGGCGCTAACACTCAAAAGGACATCGCCCCGCCTTCGCGAACGTCTGGCAACAATGTAGTAGTACCGGTAGGCGAGCACGATTCGGAGTCAACATTAGGGCTACGTAGAAATACTCTCGAACACCTAGGCCGCCAGGGCCTTAAACCATGTACATACCACCATTGATTTCAATGGTTTGGCCAATAATGTACGCTGCGCCATCGGATAACAAAAACTGAATACAATCGGCGATCTCTTCATTCGTCCCCAGTTTCCCGGCGGGCGTTTGGGCGATCACGCCGTCCAGCATCTGGCGCGAGGAGTACTTCTCGTGGAAGTAGTTGTCCACCGTCCCCGGGCTGACCGCGTTCACACGGATCCCCTGCGGCGCCAGTTCCTTGGCCATACCTTTGGTAATACAGGCCACGGCTGCCTTGGAGGCGGCGTAGATCGTCGCGCCCGGTCCACCACCATTCCGCGCCGCGATCGAGCTCAGGTTGATGATCGCCCCGCCTCCGGCCGCCGCCATCGCTGGCGCCACCGTCTGCGAAATGAAGTAGACGCTCTTGGCGTTCAGGTTCATCACCTCGTCCCACAGGTCGCTGGTGAACTCGGGCATTTTGGCGCGTTTCACCAGGTGGCCGGCGTTGTTGATGAGGATCTGCGCCCCCGGCGCCTTTTCATGCAGCGCCAGAATGAAGCCGGCGATCCCTTCCTGGGTTCCCAGATCGGCGCCAATGAGAACCACCTCGGCGCCCATCGCCTCCAGTTCCGTGGCCAGCGCCTCGGCGCCTTCCCGGTAGGAGTGGTAGTGCACCACGATCCGCTTGGCGCCTTCGCGCGCGAGCATTTTGCAGGTCGCCGCGCCGATACCGCGCGATGCGCCCGTTACGATTGCCGTCTTGCCGATAATTCCGTTTGCCATGGTTGAGTTCCTATTCTATGCCAGCGCCAGCGGGCGGAGCGGTGCGCCGGTCCCGCCGCGGAGCTTCAGCGGCGCGGCGACGAAGAGAAACTCGTACACACGGTCCCGCGCCAGCGACTCCAGGTCCAAAGCCTCGATGATATGGATGCCGCTCTCAAAGAGCAGGTGGATATGCACCGGCATGTCGTGCGCCGGTACCCGTTCAAAGGCCACCGTGTCCGAACCGGCCGCGAAGATGCCATGCCCGCTCAGCCAGCGGGCTCCGCTCAAGTCCGGACCCGGGCCTGCCGGAGCGCCGCGCACGGCGTTAATGTAGCGCGTGGCGTCCTCCCAATACTGAGCCCACCCGGTGCGAATGAGCACTACGTCGCCGGCCCCGATCACAGTTCCCTGCCCCGCGGCGATCTCGGCCAACCGCTCCCCGGTCAGCGCCACGTCTTCGGCCAGCGGGCCATCCGGGCCGGCCGCGTCGAGCAGCACGCCGCGCCGCACGATGGGGGCGATCTGTTCGGCGGTATGGACCGAGAGTCCGCCGCCATAACTCTGCACCTCCGCCGCTACGTGCCCGCCGTGGAGCAGGCCCCCGCAGGAGAAGTGGCCGAAGCCATCGATGTGCGTACCCACGTGGCTGCCCAGCGCGATGGCGTCGGCGGCCGAACTGTGGCCGGCCGGCGAGTGCATATCGCCATGCTTCTTGGTCATCGAAAACAGGTACGGGGGATGCGACGGGTGGTGTGGCATCCCCACGTAATACGGCTGGGCAAGGTCATAAACACGGGCGTCGCGGGCCAGGTTAAGCAGTTCCACGACGCCAGTGTATCAGGGCGCCTGCCGGTTTCCCACGGCCGATCCCATCGCGCCCGAAGCGATTCGTGATCGCAATCCGCGCCGTGTCCTACTTGCCCGGCTCGCGCCGGCACAAGCCGGCGCGGTTGGCGTCCGACAGACCACCAGGGACCAAACGGCAATCACCCGGAGAGCGAGCCCACCAAAGAAAACGGCGGGCCAAGGAGATGGCCCGCCGTTTTCGGTTTGTGTAGGAGAAGAACTACTCGACGATCGTCTCGTCCGGAGCGCCTTCGGTTTCCGAAAGCCCGCCGGCGTAGAACGTCCGCGCCGTATCTTCGTAGTCCGACATCGAGTCGTTGAAGGAGATCTCGACTTCGGGCTGGGGCTCCTCTTCCGGAACGCCTTCGCCCGCAATCCGCACACCACGGTAGTAATCCATGCCGGTGCCGGCCGGGATCAGACGACCCATGATGACGTTTTCCTTCAGGCCGCGCAGACCGTCCCGCTTGGAGTTGATGGCGGCTTCGGTCAGCACGCGCGTCGTCTCCTGGAAGCTGGCGGCGGAGATGAACGAGTCGGTGGAAAGCGAAGCCTTCGTGATACCCAACAGGATCGGCCGCGCGTGGGAACGGCGCCCGCCCTTGTCGTTGGTCTTCTCGTTCTCTTCCTTGAACTTGAAGCGGTCGACCACCTCTTCCGGCAGGAAGTCGGTGTCGCCGATGTCTTCGACCTTCAACCAGCGCAACATCTGGCGAACAATGACTTCCAGATGCTTGTCGTTGATGTTCACACCCTGCAACCGGTAGACTTCCTGGACTTCGTTGACGAGGTACTTCTGCAGTTCCTTCTCGCCGCGAACCTTCAGAATGTCGTGCGGATCGATGGGGCCATCCATCAACTGATCGCCGGCCTCAACACGCTCGCCTTCCTGCACGTTAATGTGAGCGCCGCGCGGGATGGCGTATTCACGCTCCTGCCCGTCGTCACCGGTGACGTAGATTTTGCGAGAGGTTTTGGTGATTTCGCCGAAGCGGACCACACCGTTGATTTCAGCGATTTGAGCTGGGTCACGCGGCTTGCGGGCTTCGAACAATTCGACCACGCGGGGGAGACCACCGGTGATGTCCTTGGTTTTCGAAGTCGCGCGCGGGATCTTGGCCAGCACGTCGGCGGCGTGTACCGTGTCGCCATCGCGCACCATGATGTGAGCGTGGGTCGGCATGAGGTACCGCTTCTCGTCGTGCTTGGTGCCGCCTTCCGGCCGGATGATGATGGTGGGGACCTTCTTGCCGTCGAGCGAGTCGATGATGACCAGCTGCGAGAGGCCCGAAACTTCGTCCACCTGCTCCTGCACGGTGATGCCTTCGTCGATGTCCTTGAAGTGCACCTTACCGCTGATTTCGGTGAGGATGGAGAACGAGTACGGATCCCATTCGACCATCACGTCGCCGGCCCCGATTGCCTGGCCGTCCAGGAACTTGATCTTGGCGCCGTAGACAACCTGGTAGCGTTCTTTTTCGCGGCTCTTTTCGTCGACGACGGCGATGATACCGTTGCGGTTCATGACGATGTTCTCGCCCGAAGCCGTCTTCACGGTATTGATGCCGATGTGCTTGATGAAGCCAGCGCCCTTGGACTCCTGCGTGTTCTGTTCGGACGCGCGCGTCGCCGCGCCGCCGATGTGGAACGTACGCATGGTGAGCTGGGTACCAGGTTCACCGATCGACTGGGCGGCGATGACGCCGACCGCTTCGCCACGTTCCACCATCCGGCCGGTGGCCAGATTGCGACCGTAGCAGAGCTGGCAGACGCCGCGGCGGCTTTCGCAGGTCAGCACCGAGCGGATTTTGACGCGCTCGATACCGGCGGCTTGAATCGCCGTCGCCAGATCTTCGGTGATCAGCTTGTTGACGCCGACAATCCGCAGACCTTCAAAGTCCAGCTGGTCTTCGAGAACCACGCGGCCGACGATACGGTCGCGCAAGGGCTCGATGACTTCGCCGGCTTCGACGATGGGCTCCACATAGATGCCTTCGCCGGTGCCGCAATCGTGTTCGCTGATGATGACATCCTGCGCCACGTCGACCAGACGGCGGGTCAGGTAACCCGAGTCGGCCGTCTTCAAAGCGGTGTCGGCCAAACCCTTACGGGCGCCGTGCGTCGAGATGAAGTACTGCAACACGTTCAGGCCTTCGCGGAAGTTGGCCGTGATGGGGGTTTCGATGATCTCGCCCGAGGGCTTGGCCATCAAACCGCGCATACCGGACAGCTGGCGAATCTGCTGTTTCGAACCGCGAGCGCCCGAGTCAGCCATGATGTAGATGGGGTTGAGGTAGCGGCCCGTACGGTCGTCCTCTTCCATCTTTTTGAACATCTTGTCGGAGACTTCTTCGGTAACGCGGGTCCAGATTTCGATGATCTTGTTGTAGCGTTCGCCCTGGGTGATGGCGCCGGACTGGTACTGGCTTTGGACTTCGATAACAGCCTTTTCGGCGTCCTTCACCATCTGCGCCTTCTGCTCGGGCACAACCATGTCGTCGATGCCGATGGAGATCCCGGCGCGCGTGGCGTACATGAAGCCCAGCGCCTTGATGTCATCGAGCATTTTGACCGTGGTCTGCAAGCCGAACTTCAGGTAGCAGTACTGCACCAGCTGCGTGAGGCCCTTCTTCTTCAACAGGCCGTTGACGAACGGCATGTCTTCGGGAAGGACGTCATTCATGATGACGCGGCCAACCGTCGTGTCCATGTCCTGCTTGTTGTACTCCACCGCTTCGGAGTGCATCAGGTTCTGGCCGTCTTTCGACGTGGTCAGATCGAGCACCTTACCGGTGTAGCGCAACTTGATGGGGGTGAGCGTTTCCACTTCGCCCATTTCGAGCGCGATGAGAACGTCGTCCATGGAGGCGAACTTCTTGCCTTCGCCCTTGGAACCGACACGCGATTTGGTGAGGTAGTAGAGGCCGAGCACCATGTCCTGCGACGGGATCGCGATGGGCGAGCCGTGCGCGGGGGACAGGATGTTGTTCGAGGCCAACATGAGCGTCGAAGCTTCGATCTGCGATTCCGGCGACAGCGGAATGTGGACCGCCATCTGGTCACCGTCGAAGTCAGCGTTGAACGCGGTACAAACCAGCGGATGGAGCTTGATGGCCTTGCCTTCGACCAGCACCGGTTCAAAGGCCTGAATGCCTAAGCGGTGGAGGGTCGGGGCGCGGTTCAAAAGGATCGGATGGTCGCGAATGACTTCTTCGAGAATGTCCCAAACGACCGGATCCTGCTGTTCCACCAGTTCTTTGGCCTGCTTGATGGTGGTGCAATGCCCACGCTGTTCCAGGCGGTGGTAGATAAACGGCTTGAAGAGTTCGAGCGCCATCTTCTTGGGAAGACCGCACTGGTGCAGTTTGAGTTCCGGACCGACCACGATGACCGAACGGCCCGAGTAGTCGACGCGCTTGCCGAGCAGGTTCTGCCGGAAGCGGCCCTGTTTGCCCTTGAGGGCATCGGAGAGCGACTTGAGCGGACGGTTGTTCGCGCCGCGCAACACACGGCCGCGACGGCCGTTGTCGAACAGAGCGTCGACGGCTTCCTGCAACATGCGCTTTTCATTGCGGACAATGACGTCGGGCGCGTGCAGTTCCATCAGCTTCTTCAACCGGTTGTTGCGGTTGATGACGCGGCGGTAGAGGTCGTTCAAATCGGAGGTCGCGAAACGACCGCCGTCGAGCGGGACCAGCGGGCGCAGTTCCGGCGGGATGACCGGGATGACATCGAGAATCATCCACTCCGGATTGTTGGCCGACTTGCGGAAGCTTTCCACCACGCGCAGGCGCTTGGCGAATTTCAGCTTCTTCTGCTGCGAGACTTCCGTCTTCATCTTCTCCCGGATTTCGAGAGAGAGCTTTTCGGTCTGGACCTTCTTCAGCAGTTCCTTGATGCCTTCGGCGCCCATCATGGCGATGAAGCGGCCGTGGGCTTCCTGGTCCAACTGGCGCTTGCGCTCGTCGGTGATGACGTCGCCTTCTTTGATGCCATCCACATCGCCGGCATCGACGATGACGAAAGCCTCAAAGTACAGGACGCGTTCCAACTCGCGGAGCGTGATATCGAGCAGGTAGCCGATACGGGAAGGCAGGCCCTTGAAGAACCACACGTGCGAGCAGGGGCTGGCCAGTTCGATGTGGCCGAGCCGTTCGCGACGGACGCGGGACAGGGTGACTTCCACACCGCACTTGTCGCAGATCACGCCGCGGTGCTTCATGCGCTTGTACTTGCCGCAGAGGCACTCCCAGTCAGCGATCGGCCCAAAGATGCGGGCGCAGAAGAGCCCGTCACGCTCCGGCTTGAAGGTGCGGTAGTTGATGGTTTCGGGTTTTGTTACTTCTCCGTGGGACCAGTTTCTGATCTTATTCGGAGAGGCCAGACTAATGCGGATGGAATCAAAGTCCGCAATCAGATTCGCGCGTTCGTAGGGGGAAGAGCGGTACATTGGCGATTATTCTCCTTATCAGAATCAGTCAGCAGCGGCAGCGGTTTCCGGGACGGGATCGACCTGCGACTTGAGCAGTTCCACATCCAGGCACAACGCCTGCAATTCACGGATCAGCACGTTAAACGATTCCGGCACGCCCGGTTCAGCGGCGGCTTCGCCCTTGACGATGGCCTCGTAGATCTTGGCGCGGCCGTAGACGTCGTCGGACTTGGCAGTGAGAAGCTCCTGGAGAGTGTACGCCGCGCCGTAAGCTTCCAGCGCCCAGACTTCCATTTCCCCGAAGCGCTGGCCACCGAACTGCGCCTTGCCGCCCAGCGGCTGCTGGGTGATGAGCGAGTACGGTCCAATGGAGCGCGCGTGGATCTTGTCGTCAACCAAGTGGGAGAGCTTGAGCATGTAAATGCAGCCCACCGTCACCGGCTGTTCGAACTTGTTCCCCGTCATACCGTCGAGCAGGTTGACCTTACCCGAGGCAGGCAGACCGGCTTCGGCCAGCTGCGTCTTGATGTCGGCTTCGTGCGCGCCGTCAAAAACGGGAGTGGCAAAGTGGCGGTTCAGCTTCATGCCGGCCCAGCCCAAGTGCGTTTCCAGAATCTGTCCGACGTTCATACGGGAAGGCACACCGAGCGGATTCAGGATGATCTCCACCGGCTGCCCGTCGGGCAGGTACGGCAAGTCTTCTTCCGGAACGATACGCGAGATGACACCCTTGTTACCGTGACGGCCGGCCATCTTGTCGCCCACCGAAAGCTTGCGCTTCATCGCCACGTAGCACTTGACGGTCTTGATGACGCCGGGGGGCAGTTCATCACCCTTCTTGAGCTTGGCGATCTTTTCTTCGGTGATCTTCTCGAGGACGGCGATCTGGCGCGAGGTCATTTCCTCGATTTCGTCGATCAGCTCGTTCAAATGCGGGTCGCGATCCTTGAGACGCATGCGCTTCAGGTCGCGCGAGCGCATCTTCTCTAGAATGTCGCGGGAGAGCGTGGTGTCTTTGGCCACCAGCTTCTTGTTGGTCTTTTCGTCGTGCAGGTCGGCGAGAACCATCTGGCCGTCGAGGAGTTTCGACAGGCGCTTGGCGCGTTCGTCACCCAGGATGCGCTTTTCGTCATCCAGGTTGCGATGCAACCGCGCGATGTTCTCTTCGAGAATCTGCTTGGAACGCTCGTCGAGTTCGGTGCCTTTGCGGGAGAAGATCTTACAATCCACCACAACGCCTTCAATGCCCGGGGGGCAGTAGAAGCTGGCATCCTTCACGTCGCCGGCCTTTTCGCCGAAGATGGCCCGGAGCAACTTCTCTTCCGGCGTCAACTGCGTTTCGCCCTTGGGCGTCACTTTGCCGATGAGAATGTCGCCCGGCTTCACCGTGGCGCCGATGCGGATAACACCGGATTCGTCCAGATTGCGCAGAGCGCCTTCGGGCACGTTCGGGATATCGCGCGTGATTTCTTCCGGTCCCAACTTCGTGTCGCGCGCCTCGACTTCAAACTCCTCGATGTGGACCGAGGTGTAGTAGTCTTCCTTCACCAGCTTTTCGCTGATGATGATGGCGTCTTCGAAGTTGTACCCGCGCCAAGGCATGAAGGCCACCAGCACGTTGCGGCCGAGAGCGAGTTCGCCCATCTCGGTGCAGGGCCCGTCGGCCAGCACATCGCCCTTTTTCACCCGCAGGCCCACCTTGACGATCGGCTTCTGGGTGATACAGGTGTTCTGGTTGGAGCGTTTGAACTTGGTGAGCGTGTAGATGTCGGCGCCGACTTCGCGCGACATCTGCCCTTCGTGGGCGCCCGAACCATCGACGCGGACGATGATGCGCTCGGAGTCAACCGAGTCCACCACGCCGGCGCGTTTGCAGATGACCACGGCGCCGGAATCGCGCGCAGTGACCTTCTCCATGCCGGTGCCGACGAACGGCGCTTCGGCGCGCAACAGCGGGACGGCCTGCCGTTGCATGTTCGAACCCATGAGCGCGCGGTTGGCGTCATCGTTTTCGAGGAACGGGATGAGCGAGGCGGCTACCGAGACCAGCTGTTTCGGACTGACGTCCATGTACTGGATCTCGGAGCGCTGCGTCAGCGAGAAGTTCCCCGCCTGACGGGCGTTGACCAGATCGTCGACAATGAAGCCTTTTTCGTCGAGGACGATGTTGGCCTGGGCGACGACGTACTTATCTTCTTCCCACGCCGAGAGATAGTCGCTGTGCGCTTCGATTTCGGCGGGCGATTTGCCGGTTTGCATTCCGGAGATGTACTTGTCGTACTCGTCGCGGAGGATGACCTGGCCGACCTTGTATTCGGTGCCGCCCGGGTTGAGGATGCGGACTTCGTCGATCACCACGCCGTCGACAACGCGCCGGTAGGGGCTCTCGATAAAGCCGAACTCATTGATGCGGGCAAAGCAGGAGAGCGAGGAGATGAGACCGATGTTCGGGCCTTCCGGCGTTTCAATCGGGCAGATACGGCCGTAGTGAGTGGTATGGACGTCGCGGACTTCGAAGCCGGCGCGTTCGCGAGAGAGACCACCCGGTCCAAGGGCCGACAGGCGGCGCTTGTGGGTGATTTCCGACAGCGGGTTCGTCTGATCCATGAACTGCGACAGCTGCGAAGAACCGAAGAACTCGCGGATGGCGGCCATGACGGGCTTGGCGTTCACCAGGTCGTGCGGCATGGCCGTCGAGATTTCCTGGCTCACCGACATCTTTTCCTTGATCGCCCGTTCCATACGGACCAAGCCGATGCGGAACTGGTTTTCCAGAAGCTCGCCCACCGCGCGGACGCGACGGTTGCCCAAGTGATCGATGTCGTCGACCGCGCCAATACCGCGGCGCAGACGGAACAGGTAGAGGATCGTGTCGACGAAGTCCTTTTCGTCAAGCGTGCGCTTATCGAGCGGGGTGGCGCCCGAGTTGTCGTACAGCTTGATGTTGAACTTCATGCGGCCGACGCGGGAGAAGTCGTACTTCCGGGCGTCGAAGAACATGCCCTGGAAGAGCTGCGTGGCGGTGTCGCGGGTGGGCGGGTCGCCCGGCCGGAGCTTGCGGTAGATTTCGAGCAGCGCTTCGTCCTGCGACTTCACCGAGTCTTTGTCGAGCGTCTTCGAGAGCACGTTGCCGGCTTCGTCGCGTTCGGGGAAGAAGATGTCGATGTTTTCGATGCCGGCGTCGAAGAAGCGGCCGAGGGCGGCCGGGGTGACTTCGCGGTTGGCTTCGAGCAGGATTTCGCCGGTCTCCATGTCGATGATGTCGGCAATGGCGGCGGCGCCTTCGAGGTCGTTGGCGGACACTTCGAAGCGTTCGATCTTGTGCTTGTAGATTTCGTTCAACAAGCGCGAGGTGACCTTCTTGCCGGAGGCCACGACGACGTCGCCGGCCTTGGTCTGGATGGCGTGGGTGAGCTTGATGTCGCGCAGCGCGCCTTTGCCCGGGCCGCCCTGCTGGGCGACATTCCAGAAGATCTTGCTGTCCTTGCCGAGCGTGATGCGCGTCAGCGTGTCGGTGTAGAAGGTACGGAGGATCTGCTCGTCGCTCTTCAAGCCCATGGCGCGGAGGAACACCGTGCCGTAGAACTTGCGCTTGCGATCGATGCGGACGTAGAGCAGGTTCTTCGAGTCGTATTCGAACTCGACCCACGAGCCGCGGTACGGAATGATCTTGCCGAGGAAGTAGCCCTGCGCGGCCACCTTTTCAAAGAAGACGCCGGGGGAACGGTGCAACTGGCTGACGATAACGCGTTCGGTCCCGTTGATGATGAACGTACCGTTCTGCGTCATCAACGGCACTTCGCCGAAGAAGACTTCCTGTTCTTTAATGTCGCGGACGGTTTTGGCGCCGGTGTCCGGATCCTTGTCGTAAACGGTCAGGCGAATGGTCACCTTGAGCGGAGCCGCGTAGGTCATGCCGCGTTCTTCGCACTCAGGCACGTCGTACTTCAACTGCAGGCCGACCGGGTCACCGCAACGGTTGCAGAAGGTCACAACGTTCTTATTGAACGTGCCGCACTTGCCGCAAAGAATGTCGCCGGGGTGAAACGGATCGGTCTTGATCATGGCGCCGCACTGGCGGCAGGTGGAACGCAGGTTGTGCAACCCTTTCAGGTTGCCGCACTTGCACTCCCAATAGCCGATCGAGTAATCGACGAAATCCAGCTGGGCCAAGCCGCGGAAATCGGTGATCGGGAAGACGCTGGTGAACACAGACTGCAGACCCGCATCGTCGCGTTCCTGCGGCAGCATGTCCATTTGCAGAAAGCGCTCGTAACTCTGCTTTTGGACTTCGATCAGATTCGGAATCGGAACGGATGTTTTGATCTTGGAGAAATCAACGCGTTCACGAACCGAAACGTTAGCAGCATTGCTCATGTTCCACTCCTAGGTTGAACAGGACCCGCGGCAGCAACCGCGGGGTGTAAGGGCAGCCAAGGCAGGGGCCTTGGGGTCGGGTGGCGATCTGGGGCGGGATCGCGGGAGAAACCCCGTAGGGATGAAGGCGGTGGCAGCATCAGCTGTTCAGTCCTGCGGCCGTGTACGCACTAACCGGCCGAGGGGTCATCACAGTGAAGAAGACACGGAAATTCCGGAACAAAGGACGGAGATAAGAGGAAATATCGGAAGGCGGGATCTTGGCCACACAGAAGGTGGACGAGGACAGGCAGGGGGATCCCTCCCCTAGGGCCAGCAGTGAGCTGGCTGAAAGAAGATTGTAATAACGGGTCACTAGGCAGATTCCCGGTCCGACTCCGGGTAATCCCAATCGTAACAAACGGATAAGGGCCTCGTCAAACGGGGGTACCGTTACCTCAGAAACAAACCAAGGCTGCCTACGGCTTAGCCGCAGGCAGCCCGGCGAATTATTGTTTTGAAAAAGTAAGCTTGCGGGGGCGCAAACTACTTCACTTCGACGGAGGCGCCGGCGTCGACGAACTTCTTCTTGATCGTCTCGGCTTCTTCCTTCGTGATGCCTTCCTTCACGGTCTTCGGCGCGCCGTCGACCAGGTCCTTGGCTTCTTTCAGGCCGAGGCTGGTGAGTTCGCGGACAACCTTGATCACATTGATCTTGTTGGCGCCGGCGGCGGTGAGAACAACCGTGAATTCGGTTTTCTCTTCAACAACCGGAGCGGCAGCGGCAGCGCCGGCCGGTGCGGCGGCAACGGCGGCAGCGGCGGCGGAGACGCCCAGCTTCTCTTCCAGCAGCTTAACGAGCTGGGACGCTTCGAGCAGCGTCAGCCCTTGAATCTGTTCAGCAATAACGTTGATGTCGGCCATGGTGATGATAACTCCTGATTCGTAATCTTGTCGCTTGTACTACTTGCCCTAGACGGGCTTCCCGTAAGAGATCGCTATACGGGAAGCGAAACTTTTGCAATGGGGTCGATTCGGGGGAATCAGCCCTGGAACTTGTTCTCTTTGACGCCCTGATCCACAACGACGGCCAGATTGCGGCCGACGCCGTTCATTACGGTCACCAACTGTTGAGCCGGTGCCTGAATGACGTAGAGGAGCTTCGCGTAGATTTCTTCCTTGGACGGCATCGTCGCCAGCTCGCCGATCGACTTGACGTCGACCACGCGGCCTTCAACCAGCCCGGCCTTGAAGACGAATGCCGGTGTCGTCTTGGCGTAGGCGCTCAACGCCTTAGCCAAAGCAACAACGTCACCCTTTGTGTAGGCGATCGAGGTCATCCCGGCAACCTTGTCGAACAGGGGGGCCGAGCTCAAGCCTTCGGCGGCAATCTGAGCCAGATTGTTCTTCACAACCTTGTACTCACCGCCGGCTTCTTTCACCGTCTTGCGAAGTTGGTAGTCCTGGCTAACAGTCATCTTGGCGAAACCCGCCAGGAAGATGTTATTTACGTTTTCAAACTCGCTGCGCAGGAACGCGAGATCTTTTTCTTTATCCGAACGCTTTTTCATTGCGTGTCTCCGTGTACCCTTGTGCTGGCTTTAGACCGCCACTTTCGCGGCGTTCATTTCGGTGGTATCGAGCGGCACACCCGGGCCCATCGTCGAGCAGATAGTTGCGCTCTTGACGTATTTGCCCTTCGCGGCGGCAGGCTTGGCTTTCAACACCGCGCCAATGAGCGACGCCGCATTTTCCACCAACTTGCCGTGCTCGAAGCTCAGCTTGCCAAGCGGCGCGTGAATCACGCCCGTCTTGTCGACGCGGAACTCCACCTTACCGGCCTTGGTTTCGTTGATCGCCGTTTTGACGTCGTTCGTCACCGTGCCCGTTTTCGGATTCGGCATCAAGCCACGCGGGCCCAACACTTTACCGAGTTTGCCGACCGAACGCATCATATCGGGCGTCGCGATCACGGCATCGTAGGCCAGCCAGTTTTCTGACTGAATCTTCGTCACCATTTCTTCGCCGCCGGCGAAATCTGCGCCCGCGTCCAGCGCTTCTTGGATCTTGTCGCCCGAGGCGATCACCAGGACGATTTTGGTTTTGCCCAAGCCGTTCGGCAAAACTACCGTGCCGCGGACCATCTGGTCGGCATGCTTCGGATCCACGCCAAGACGCATATGCACTTCCAGCGTCTCGTCGAATTTGGTGAATTTGATCTTCTGAACTAACGAAACCGCTTCGGAGACGTGGTACAGCTTGCTTTCCACGAGCTTCGCAGCGGCATTGTACTTCTTGCCTGATTTTCTTGCCATAGTTTTGATTGGTCCTAACGGCGCCGCACAACTGCC